>MDSZ01188279.1_pt1 | contig 12456 bp, 13 predicted proteins | sample 811201 | NCBI WGS metagenome assembly MDSZ01 (sample SAMN05326647, study PRJNA326480) | marine metagenome | isolation source: seawater | place: Indian Ocean: North | collected 2010
AATAACAAACCTTTTAATAAATTAATAGAAAATGGGCACATTTACCTTGCTCAACCTCCACTGTTTAAAATTAATAAAGGATCTAAAGGTGTTTATATTAAAGATGAAAAATCCTTGGAAGATTATATCGTTAACTCTAATAAGAATTTAAAAAAATTAAAAAAGGGTTCTAAAGAATTTTCCAAAGAGATTGAATTGGAAAAATCAAAAATGAATATTCAAAGATTTAAAGGCTTAGGAGAGATGAATCCTGAGGAATTGTGGAGCACAACACTAAACCCTGAGACAAGAAGTTTGCTTCAGGTACAGTATTCTAAAGATTTACGAAAGGATCAAAGTTTAATTCATACTTTAATGGGAAATGATGTTGGATTAAGAAAAGACTTTATAATTTCTAATTCTATAAATGTGCAAAATTTAGATATATAGAAATGAAGTTTTTTGAAACTTCAAAATATTTTTCTTTTAAAAAGTCTACTTATATCAGTTTAAGATGGATTGGCATCTTTGGTCAATTATTTGCAGTCAATTTTGTTTACTTAATTTTAAACTTTAAGTTTAATTTTATTCTTTCTAATCTAATTATTTTTTTTGGAATTTTAAGTAATTTATACTTAATTTTTATTTACAAAAAAACACAGTTGACCGATCGGTCTGCTTTTATATTTTTAGTTATCGATATATTTCAGTTAGGTTTTTTGCTTTATTTAACGGGAGGAATAGTAAACCCATTTATCATATTTATCCTAATTCCAAGCATATTTTCATCATCTAACTTGGGATTTAAAACCAATACAGCATTAGTAGTTTTGACTTTTTTTGTGATTGTATTTCTTACCTTCTATTCTACGGATTTGCCTTCTCCATTAAATGATCATTTTCATATAAGTCCATATTATTATTATTCTATTCCAATCGCTTTAATTATTGCACTTTTTTTCTTAAATTATTTTGCTATGACATTTGGTACGCAGTCGCGATTAAGAAAAGAAGCATTGGCAAAAATGGAAGAAGTAATGGCTAAAGAACATGAGCTTTTATCCTTAGGAGGTCAGGCTGCTGCAGCGGCTCATTCTTTAGGAACACCTCTTTCAACAATAAAGATAATTACTCAAGATTTAATCAAACAATTTGAGGGTCAAAAGGAAATTGAAAAAGATCTGGAATTATTATCAAGCCAAATAGAAAGATGTAATCAAATTTTAAAACGTTTAAGTTTAAATCCAGTAGAAGAGGATGATTTTATAGATAAAGATATAGCTGTACGAGATTATCTAAGTGAAATAATTACATCTTTTAAAGAAATAAGTAAAAAAAAATTTATTTTCAATTTTGATCAAGACTCAAATCCTAAAAAGATCACTAAATCCATAGAGATTGTTTATGGTTTAAGAAATTTTATTGGTAATGCTAATAAATTTTCAAAAGATAAAATATTCATTAATTTGAAGAGTGATAGTGAAATTACAGAGATTATCATTGAGGATGATGGAAATGGCTATCCAAGGGATATTATTTCAAAAATTGGTGAACCATATTTAAAATCAAATAATACCAATAATAGATCAACCACTGGTCTGGGATTAGGATTATTTATTGGAAAAACTTTATTAGAAAAAAATTTTGCCTCTTTAAATTGTAGGAATTCTAAAACAAGAGGAGGTGCAGAGGTAATTATTAAATGGAAAAATAAAGATTTATTTAATATTTAATGTAGGCTTCTCTTAGATTCAAATAATGTGCTTAATTGTGAAATCATTACATCACCTAATTCATTTACATCTGTGATCTTAATTGCACGATTATAATATCTTGAAACATCATGACCTATACCGATAGCTAAAATTTCAATTTCAGTTTTTTCCTCAATAAATTTTACAATTTTTTTAAGATGTTTTTCTAAAAAATCACCAGAATTAACAGATAAAGTCGAGTCATCAACTGGAGCTCCATCAGAAATTACCATTAATATTTTTCGCTCTTCTTTTCTTTTTTTTAATCTTGAATAAGCCCAACTAATTGCTTCACCATCAATATTTTCTTTAAGCAAACCTTCTTTCAGCATTAATCCAAGATTATTTTTGGACTGTCGCCAGTGTGTATCCGCACTTTTGTATATGATATGTCTTAAATCATTTAACCTTCCGGGCGTCTTTGGTTTTTCATTTTTATTCCAAAATTCTCTACTTTGACCTCCTTTCCAGTTTTTTGTAGTAAAACCTAAAATTTCTACTTTCACAGAACAACGTTCCAATGTCCTTGATAAAATATCTGCACAGATTGCTGCAATTGTAATCGGTCTACCTCTCATAGAACCTGAGTTGTCGATCAATAATGTAACAATTGTATCTTTAAAGTCTAAATCTTTTTCTTTTTTAAAAGATAATGAGTTGTAAGGGTCCATAATTATTCTTGGAAGTTTTGAGCTATCTAACAACCCTTCCTCAAGATCAAACTCCCAAGCTCTATTTTGTTTTGCCAACAATTGTCTCTGAAGTTTATTTGCAAGTTTCGTGATTATATCTTGAAAACCTATGAGCTGTTGATCTAAAGTTTTTCTCAGTTTTTTGATTTCATCAAAATTCTCTAAATTTTCAGCTTTTATGATTTCATCAAATTTTGTTGTAAATATTTTATATTCAAGGTTTAAATCTTTAATATTTTTCTTTTGTATTACTTGCTCAGAACTTTGTTGATCTGAGTCAGTGTCCACTAATTGTTCATCTAATCGGTATTCATCGATATCGTAGTCCGAGTCTAAACTTGCCTCTGTCTCTTTATCTTTTTTTTCCTCTTTTTGATCATCTGTTTCGCTCTCTTGATCATTGTTTGAGGGGTTATTCTGCTCATTTTCTTGGTTCTCTTCTATTTCTTCGTTATTCTCAGTTTGAAGGATATCCATTTCTTGCAAAATTTTTGATAATTTTGAGCTATAAATATCCTGATTTTCAAAATTGTCTTTTAGAAACTTTCTATGTTTTAGTAAAGATTCATCAAAATCCTTTTCCCAAAAATTTAATATTTTTGAAGAAAATGAATTCAATTGGATATCAAAGAAATTTTTAAGCATGTAAAGTTCAAATGCCTCTGTTACTGGTACATCTTCTTTAGTTTTAAGCTGATCTTTTCTTTTGAAATAAACCATTTGATCGTAATTTTCTTTTAAATTTTTTTCAATTCCCTTAAGCATTTTACTTCCCAAAACCTCATATCTTATCTTTTCAGCAATCGCATATAATGACTTGCAACTTGAATTGCGTGGAAGGTTTTTCTTATATATTGTTTCATTACAAAACTTTTTTTTCAGCGCTGATGAATCTGCCTCTGCTCTTGCCTTAATAAAATCATTTTTGGAATTTAAATTATCTAATTCAAAAAAATCAAATTTATTTGAGCTTTTATTTTTTTCAAAGTCTTTTGAAGTATCTAAATCACCAGAAATTACTTTAATTGTGGATGTTAAAGCCTGTCTTAGCTTTTCTTTCAGGTTTATTTCTTTACTACTCATTTAATTTGAACATTTACCAATGACTCTGGTAGATCCTCACCAAAACACCTTTGATAATATTCAGCAATAGTATTTTTCTCCATTTCATCACATTTATTTAAAAAAGTTACCCTAAAAGCATAACCAGTATCTTTGAATATTTCAGTATTATCTGCCCAATGTAATACTGTTCTAGGACTCATAACTGTAGAAATATCACCTGCAATAAAACCTTTTCTAGTCAGTGTTGCAACTTTAATCATGTTAGCTATTTTTTCTTTCCCTTTTTGATTATTTAAATTTTTATTTTTTGCTAAAATGATTTCCATTTCTCTTTCAAGACTTAAGTAATTAAGAGTAGTTACTATATTCCATCTATCCATTTGACCTTGGTTTATCTGTTGGGTTCCATGATAAAGACCACTAGTATCTCCTAATCCAATTGTGTTTGAAGTCGCAAATAGTCTGAAGTATTCATTTTGTTTAATAACTTTATTTTTATCTAACAAAGTAAAATTACCCTCAGCTTCCAAAACTCTTTGAATTACAAACATTACATCTGGTCTTCCTGCATCATACTCATCAAATACTAGCGCAACTGGATTTTGTATCGACCATGGTAAAATACCTTCATTAAACTGTGTAACTTGTTTGCCTTCTTTTAATACAATTGCATCTTTACCAATAAGGTCTATACGACTTATGTGGCTATCCAAATTTACTCTGATGCATGGCCAGTTTAACCTTGCGGCTATTTGTTCTATGTGTGTAGATTTTCCTGTCCCATGATAACCTTGCACTAACACTCTTTTGTTAAAAGCAAAGCCTGAAATTATCGCTAATGTTGTATCTCGATCAAATTTATAAGTTTTGTCTATTTCTGGGACATATTCAGTTTTTTTGGAAAAAGCATTAATTTCCATGTCAGAATCAATTCCAAAAGTTTGTTTAACTGAAATTTTAATATCTGGTTTTGAGTCAATATTAGGTATCAATTTTTTCTCTATAAGTGTTCTTTAGTTGTGTATAAGCTAAAGTAATTTGTTTAAGTTTTTCCTCGTATTTTTTATTCCCAGCATTTATATCGGGGTGAAATTTTTTGACAAGTATTTTGAATTTATCTTGAATCTTTTGCCACTTTAAACCCACTGAAAGTCCCAAAATTCCAAATGCTTTAATGTCTTTATGGTCGAATTTAAATTGACGCATATGATTGAAATCACTTTTGAACTTATCTTTATCGAGCTCATCTCGCAATGTGTTATTCCAAAGAACTTTAAAAAAATTATCAGATGAACTAAAGCTCTGTGTAGGCTTGTGCCAAATCATGTCAGATTTTAAAAAGTCTAAAACTTGATCATCATTCATACCAGAAAAATAGTTCCAGTTTTTATTAAATTCTTTTACATGCTCTAGGCATAGAAGACGATATTTTTTACTATTATCCTTCTCAATTGGAGCTTTGTATTCTCCAATTTCTTTACAATTATTCCAGTCACAAATATTTTTCATGATATAGTAATATATATTTATGGATATTAATAATTTAATTGCAATTGTAAAAAAAAAATTAAACAATGACATTGAAATTGAAAAAATAGAAGTTGAAGATAAGTCATTTCTTCACAAAAACCATGCTAATCATCAAGAAGGTAAATTTCATTTAAAAATAATTATTAATTCAGAAGAACTAAAAAAAATATCTCGAATAGAGAGTAATAAAAAAATTTACAAAGCTTTAAGTAATGAGATGAATAATTATATCCATTCTTTGCAAATTTTAATTAGTTAATTCTTTTTTTAGAAACTTTTTAATTAATGAGGTAGAGTATTTGAGATTAATTTGAGCTGAACCTATTTTTTTAAGTAATATTAAATTAATTTTTTCAGAATTATTCTTTTTATCTTTTTTCATAAAGTTCAAAATTTGATTTAAATTTTTATGTGAAAAATATTTTTTAATATTTGAAGGAAGTTTTAAATTATTTATAATATTGATTATTTGATTGTATTCTTTAATTGTGAGTAATTTTATATTTAGGCTGAATCTTAAAGCCGTAGAAATTCCTAATAATACTGCTTCACCATGATTAAGCTTCTTAGAGTACCGAAGTGTTGCCTCAAAGGCGTGTGCAAAAGTGTGACCAAAATTTAAAATTTTTCTTATATCTTTTTCTTTTTCATCTTTTTCAACAACTATTTTTTTTATCTTACAACTTTCAAAAATAGCCTTTTCAATGAACGGACTTTTAAGATTTAGAATATTTGATGAATTATTTTCTAAATATTTATAAAAATTTTTATTCAAAATTAAAGAATGTTTTAAAACTTCACCAAATCCACAAACTATTTCTCTTCTTGGCAAGGTTTTCAAAAAATTAGTATCGCTTAGAACTAACTGGGGCTGATAAAAGCTTCCAACAAGATTTTTACCCTCTTTTGTATTTATACCTGTTTTTCCACCAATTGATGAATCTACTTGAGAAAGTAAAGTTGTGGGAATATTGACAAATCTTAAGCCTCTTTTGTATAAACTAGCAGAGAAACCTCCAACATCTCCAGTTATGCCTCCTCCAATTGTAATTAAACAATCATTTCTTGAAAAGTTTTTATTTAATAATATTTTCAAAATTTTATTAATAGTGATAATATTTTTATTTTTTTCATTAGCATCAAATAAAAATTTAAAAATCTTTTTCCTCTTTAAAGATTTTGTAATTTTTAAAAAAAAATTTTTTGGAACATTTTTATCAATAATTAAAAGGCATTTTTGAAAATTAATTGAATTTTTATTTAGATAAAAATTTAAATTTTTACTTATATTTGGACCAATAATTATCGGATATTTTTCAGATTTTGTTTTTATTGTAAGTTTAATGGGCTTCATAAATTTTAATTATTTTTTTAACTATCTCCGTTTTTGATAAAAATTCGCAATCAATCTTATACATAGCTTTTGCGTAAACAACAGAACGTTTTTTGATTAAGTCAGTCAGTTCAGTGATAGACGATTTATATGCAACAGGTCTTTTTTTACTATCTTTAATTCTATTTAATAAAGTTTTGGTATCCCAATTAAGCCAAAAAGAAATATGTTTATCTAATATTTCTTTCTTAATCTTGTTATTTAGAAAGGCACCTCCACCTAGAGAAATTACTGTTTTAGTCTTTTTAAGTAATTTTAGTGTAATTAGTTCCTCAATTTCTCTAAAATATTTTTCACCTTTACTATCAAAAATTTCTGAAATAGTTGATCCTAATTTTTTTTCTATTTCATTATCTACATCAAAAAATTCAACATTTAATCTTTTTGATACAATTGTACCTATAGACGACTTACCGGAACCCATCATTCCTAAAAAAACTAAATTTTCTTTTGATTTCATAAGGTTCTGTATTGAAAAAACACAAATATGTCTTAATTTAATTTTAACCAAAGATATATGCAATTTATAAGAAAAACAAGTTCCAGCAAGAGAGCAGCGGGTTTAATTATAAAATTAGGCTTAGTTGTAGTTATATTTATTGGAATAGTTTTTCTTTTAAGCAAAATTGACTTTCCTGCACCAAAAAAAGAAATAGAAAAAATTATTCCTAATGAAAATTTTAAAATTGTTAAATAGTAATTATTTATCAATTCTAATAATTGCTTTACTAATCATATTCATTCCCCAAGCTAAAGCAGAGGATAAACCAATTGATATTTGGAATATAAATCAAAATAATATTGAAAATCAAAACTCAACTGAAGATACCAATAATTCTAAAGCTATTGAAAATGAAGTAAATCAAACCAGCATTTATGATCTACAGTCACAGAAAGAAACTGATATTGTTCAAGTTGACTCATCTTTAGAATCTAAAGATATAGATATAATTGGTATTTACGATCCTGAGGATTTTAATCTTAAAATTGATATGTGGTCCAATTCTAATGGTGATCAACTTAAATATCTTTTTTCTAATTTAGCAAAAATGGAATTATCTGAAGACGCATCTGAGCTTATGAATATAGCTATATTAACTAATTCCTACTATCCAGACAATAATTTTGAGAAAAAAGAATTTTTAAAAATTAAATCTGATTGGCTAATTAAAAATAGTAACATGGAACTAATTGAGGAATATTTGGTTAAAAATCAAACTTTGAATCTGCACCCAAAACTTAGTCGTTATTATGTGGACAAACACTTATCCGAGTCTAATGTTGATAAAGCGTGTGATATATTTTTAAAAAATAATGAAGTAATCAATGATAAATATTTATCAAAATTTAATCTTTACTGTTTAATTAATGATGGAAGAATTGAAGAAGCACAATTAATTTTTGATTTAAAAAAAGAACTTGGTTTTAATGATGAATATTTTGAAAGAAAAATTAATTATTTATTTGGTTTTACAAATGAAGCTCAAATAGAAATTTCAGAAAATTCAATTTTGGATTTTCATTTAGCTCATAGAACAAACCCGGATTTTATTTTTGAACCAAAAAAAAATACTAATCCATTAATATGGAAATATTTATCTACATCAAATTTATTATATAATATTGAAGAAGTAGATATTTTAGAATTAGACAAAATTTTATTAATTGAAAAAGCCACCCACGATAAAAACTATTCAGAACAAGATTTATTCTCCATATATAAAAGATTTCAGTTTAATATTAATCAACTTCTTAATGCCTCGGAGTCCTACAAATCTCTTTCAAGTGTAGAGTCTAGGGCATTAATTTATCAAAAAATTCTTTTAGAGTCTGATGAAAAAAAGAAATTAGAATTACTTAAATTACTAAAAGAACTATTTATAAAAGATAATTATGATAATGCTTTTGATGATGAATTAGAAAAATTCCTTATGTCAATTAACATAAATGATGTACCATCTAATTTCACAACATTTTATCTCAATAATCTAAAAAATGAAACTAAGGAGGAGAACTCTCTTAAATTTAATAAAGATATTCTGCATCAGTCAAAATTGGTGAATTATTTTAATGGAGATTTTACAAAAACAAAAATTGAAAAAGACTTAAATAATTATTTAAAAAAAATAAAAAAGGATAAAAAATATCTTATTTCGAAAAAAGATATTATATTAATTGAGTCTATAAAGTCAGATGGTATTCAAATTTCAAAAAAATACGATAATCTTTATGAAATTGATGATTCTGAAATGCCAACCGATATTCAAGTCATGATAAATAACAATGAAATAGGCTTAACACTATTAAGAATAATTGAGGTTATTGGTCAAGATGAACTTGAAGTTTTAGATGATGATACATTGTATTTTATTGTAAGTGCCCTCAATCAACTAAATATTGATTATATTAGAAATAAGATTTTACTAAAAGTTCTACCTTTAAAAGTTTAAAAAATAATTTAGAATAGTATTTATTATGGCAGTCAAATCAATACTCACGGAACCTAACAAAGTTTTAAGACAAATCTCAAAGCCTGTAGGTAAAGTTACTAAAGATGAGCAAAACTTGATGGATGACATGTTAGATACTATGTATGCTGCAAATGGAATAGGTCTCGCAGCAATTCAAATTGGTATTCCAAAAAGAATAATTGTGATGGATTTAAGTAAAGACCCTCAAAAAAAAATGCCAAGATATTTTGTTAATCCAGTAATAAAAAATAAAAACACTGAAAAAGCAATTTATGAAGAGGGCTGTTTATCTGTTCCAAACCAATTTGCTGAAATTGAAAGACCAAGTCAGTGTGATGTGGAGTATTTAGATTATTTCGGTGAAAAAAAAATTCTCCATGCTGATGGGTTGTTGGCAACTTGTATACAGCATGAAATGGATCATTTAGAGGGAGTGTTGTTTATTGATTATCTCTCCAAATTAAAAAGATCTATGATTATTAAAAAATTGTCAAAGAATAAATCTAATTCAGCAATCCTTTAATTAATGCCAAAGAAGATTGTTTTTATGGGTACACCGATGTTCGCAGTACCAATTTTAAAATCTTTATATCAAAATGGATATCCAATTTCTGTGGTGTATACTCAACCTCCTCAAAAATCACATAGAGGACAAAAAATTAATAAATCACCTATCCAAGGTATTTCAGAGACTTTAAATTTAGAATTTAGGACCCCTTATTATTTGAAAGACAACACTGAAGAGTATGAATACTTTAAAAAAGTTAACGCAGATTTAGCAATTGTTGTCGCTTACGGGCAAATAATTCCAAAAAAATTTCTTAATTTATCTAAAAGAGGATTTATTAATATTCATGCCTCAATACTACCTAATTGGAGGGGCGCAGCTCCAATACAAAGGTCAATAATGAATCTTGATAAAGAAACAGGTATTAGCATTATGAAGATTTCCGAAAAATTAGATGCTGGCCCTGTATCTCAAATATATAAAATTAATTTAGATAATAATTTAAATTCGATTGATGTAACAGAAAAACTATCCTTAATTGCAGCTGAAAAAATTTTAGAAAATATTGATGATATATTAGATGGTAAGGCTAAATTTGTTGAACAGGATCATACGAGAGCAACATATGCACCTAAAATAGAAAAATTCGAGGGTAAAATTAATTGGGATGAGACTCCTCAAAATATTATAGGAAAAATAAATGGATTGTGTCCTGTCCCTGGAGCTTTTTTTATTTATAAAGGAGAAAGATATAAAATCTTAAAAGCTAAAATTGGTAATGGTGTAGGTAAAGTTGGTGAGGTAATTTCTGACAAGTTAGAGGTGGTTTGTAAAAATAATCAATCAATCAAAATCCTTGAAATTCAAAGACAGGGGAAAAACCCACAAAAAATTGATGAGTTTATGCTTGGATCTAAAATCAAAAAAGGCTCAATAATCACTAATGTTTAAATATCAAATATTAGTAGAGTATGTAGGTACAAATTTTAGAGGATGGCAAGTTCAAAAAAAAGGAAAAACTGTTCAAGGGCTCATTCAGAAAAAAATTTCAAATATTTTGCGACAAAATGTAGTGCTTTTTGGTTCAGGTAGAACAGATACTGGTGTGCACGCAATTGAACAATCAGCACATTTTGAAAGCAAAAATGAAATTAATGATTATGATAAATTTTTAAAATCGATGAATCATTTTTTAAATAAAGATGGTGTTGCAATTCTCAAAATTAGAAAAAGAAATAAAAATTTTCATGCAAGGTTTTCAGCCAAAATGAGAATTTACAAATATGTAATTATAAATCAATTAAGTGGACCAGTTTTAGAAAAGAATAGAGGCTGGCACATAATGAAAAAACTTGATCTATTAGCCATGAAAAAAGGTGCCAAAAAATTAATTGGAACTAAAGATTTTTCAACTTTTAGGGCTTCAAGCTGTAAAGCAAAAAGCCCAATAAAAACCATGAAACTTGTCAAAATAAGATCATTTAAAAATAAAATAGAAATAGAATTTAGATCTCAATCTTTTTTACAACAACAGGTTCGTTCCATAGTTGGTTGCTTAAAATATCTTGGAGAAAATAAATGGTCATTAAAAAAATTTGAAGGTGTATTAAAATCTAAAAAAAGAATTTTATGCGCACCACCAGCACCTCCAGAGGGACTTTTTTTAGTCCGAATTATTTATTAATTTTTTTTTGTTTGACATTGAATATTTTTTGTTAATTCTCCACCTAGACTCAGCTCTTATAATGTACCCACAACAATTTTTGGCTCTACACTTACAAGGAAATTGTTTATAATCTTTATCATAACCAAAGCCATAATCACAAGTAAACTCATCACCTTTCTTAATATCCTTTATTGCTGTAACCCAAACTTTAAGACCTTTACCCTCATAATCACAGTTATTATCACACGAGTGATTAATTAATCCAGCTATGTTCCATGGAAAATCTCCATCTAAAGTGTATCTTTTATTTAATGTAAATAAATATATAGGTTTTTTATTATCAAATTTGTCAGACTCATCCACTTTCTTGTTTGTTATAATTTTTCCAATATAATTAATAATTTTGGTACCAGCTTTAATATTTTTTGTTGCATATAAACCTCGGCCTCTATTATCGATTTTAGATTTTTTTATACAATATAATTTCATGAATGGTTATTTATAATTTTCAAGAGAATTATCAATTGAATTCTAATAATGCATCAACATGTCTTTTGGTGCTATCACGAAGCGCTTGCAAATCATATCCACCTTCAAGTATTGAAACTACTTTACCTTTTGAAAATTTTCTTGAAGTCTCCAATATTCTTTTTGTGATTTCATAATAATCATCAGTATTAAGTTTTAGTTGTGCAAGTGGATCTGCATTGTGACCATCAAATCCTGCGCTAATTAGAATAAATTCAGGCTTAAATTCTTTTAATCTTTTAAGTGCAAATTCAAAAGCATTTAGATATTCCTCAGAATTAGTCCCAGCAGGTAATGGGATATTACAAATGTTATTAAATTTTCCCTTCTCTTTTTCAGAACCTGTTCCAGGATAATATGGATATTGGTGTGTTGAAATAAACAAAACATTTTTATTATCATAAAAAATATCTTGAGTACCGTTTCCATGATGAACATCAAAATCTATTATAGCAACTTTACTATACTTATAATTTTTGAGTAAATATTTTGCTCCAATCGCAACATTATTTAAAATGCAAAAACCAGCAGCTTTGTTTTGATTGCAATGATGGCCTGGTGGGCGTACATTCGCAAAAGCATTTTTAAACTCTTTATTTTGAACACCATCTATAGCTGCAATAATTGAACCTGCTGCATCAAATGTAGCATCTTTGCTTCCAGGTGAAATAATTGTGTCTCCATCTAAGGAGGAAAAACCCTTTGACGGAAAAGATTTCTTTACTAAATCGACGTAATCAGCATCATGTGTATCTTCAATAATATCATCTGTGATCAAAGAAGGTTTTTTCCACAAAATATTTGGGTTATTCAATTTTTTAAAATTTTCATTAATAACTGTTACTCTAGCTATTTGTTCTGGATGTCCAG
>MDSZ01186377.1_pt1 | contig 12455 bp, 6 predicted proteins | sample 811201 | NCBI WGS metagenome assembly MDSZ01 (sample SAMN05326647, study PRJNA326480) | marine metagenome | isolation source: seawater | place: Indian Ocean: North | collected 2010
TACTGTTTCGGTAACCCTTTCAACAAGATATCGAACTCGCGATACTAACTCAGCTTACGATTGGGTGCAAAAATTAAAAAGCTTTAAGCAAATTCAAATGTGGTTTAAAATAGATTGGGACTTGGTTTATGATAATTATTAAAAATTTATTTATTGCGCTAATGTTGCTTTTTTTTACATCTTGTTCAAAGCCAAATAATGAGGATCTATGGTCTGTAACCGAAGAGTCTGTGTTAATTACAGATGGTTTTGCTAGAGATGTTGATGTGCAAGGGAATAATGCATTTGTTGCTGCGGGTCAATCAGGTTTGCAAGTATGGGATTTATTATCTAGAAACAAGCTGAATGATTTTCATGGCTATGTTGAAGCTGGAGAATTTCTTGAGTTTGATGATCTTGCTATCGTAAAAAGGGATAGCGTGAATAATTTGATATTTGTCTCTGAGTCAAATAAGGATGTGAAAATATTCTATTTTGAATCGGAAGACAGCATTTACTATAGAAGTCCACCGATCATGAGTGCAAGGACAAGAGACCTTAAATCCTATCCAACTTTCAAGGGCCAATTTATTATGTTTACTGCGGATAATGATGATGGAATGAAGTGGGGTTTTTTTAATCGCGACAGTTCGAATATCTTAGGTATTGAGCTAATCTCATGGGTTATTGATGGAGGTGGAGAAATCTATACCCCCGGAAAGCCTATTGGAATTGACTCAGATGGGATTGAATTTATTGCAATGGCGGTTGATCAAATGGGTGTTGAGCTGTATTCAATAGACTCGCTGGGATCTGAACCTTTATTAATTAATAGAATTGATACAGAAGGAAATGCAGAAAAGGTAGTTCTAACAGAAGATGGTTTGTTCGTTGCTTGCGATGATGCTGGTGCCTACTATATACCCAAGATTAGTTTTTTAAATGAAAAGAATGTTCATAAGAGATTTGCTAAAGATCTTACAGTTGACCATATATCAGTTAAGGACAATATTGCTGTACTTTCGCTCGGTTCAAAGGGTATTGCCCTTTATGATATTAGTGATCCCTTGGCGCCAAGTGAGCGTGGAATATTTTCTATCGGATATGTCTATAAAACTAAGTTTTGGGGTGATAATTTACTGGTCTGCTCCCGAGAGGGTTTGCAAGTTTTGGCCATAGCGCAATAGTTTTTTAGAATAATTTTACATTTTATAGAAGGATATCGTAATGAAACCCCTAATTTATTTATTTTTAATAATTACGTGTTTATTTGCAAATAGTTTTGATTCGCAAGATGGTGCACCAATCCGTCAGGGAGTGCATATAGAGTGGTATAGAACTTTGTCTCCAGGTGATCTGGGTGAGGTGATTTTCACATGGTCTGATACAAGATTTGGAATGCGGAATATTTTTTCCCACAAAATAAATCAAGAAGGTGAAATGATCTGGGGTAGCAATGGTGCAATAGTTACTAACCTTCCTGGAAGACAGGAGGATCCTGTATCTATTACAGATGGCAATGGTGGCGTTTACATAGCATGGGTGGACTACAGATTTGATGAAGAAGGAGATATTTTTATCCAGCACTTGGATGCCTATGGTAACAGAATGCTGGATGAAAATGGTTTAGCCCTTGCTCAAGTTGGTGGAAAGCAGATTACTATAAACATGTGTACTGATAGTTTAGGAGGAGCATTTATCACATGGCAAGATAAAAGAGGTGGCATAGATGAAGACATATATGGAACTCATATTTCTTCTAACCATGAGTTGATTGCACCTGGGGTTGGGGTTCCAATCGTTGTACAGGGAGGCAATCAAAATGCAAAGACAATAGAGTATGCTGGAGGTAATGAAGCTTTTATAGCTTGGGCCGATTTTCGAGATGGCGCCAATGCGGATATTTATGCTCAAAGAATTGATGTAAATATGTCAACAATTTTCATTGACAATGGTATTCAAATAACGACCTCTCAAGAACAGGATTTAAACCCTCGTGCTACGTTTGTAGACAATAATGTTTCGTTTGTTGCTTGGAAACAGGGTGACGAGAATTCTAAAATATATTATCAGTTTGTTGATAGAGATGGTTTGGTGTTTTCAGAGCCAAAGCCTATATCTGCAAATAGTGCTATTCAAACAGCTCCTAGAGTAAAAAGAAATAGCATTGGTGACGTGTTTTTAAATTGGAAAGATTTGCGAGATGACCCCATTAACGGAGATCAATATTTTCAAAAAATTAATTCCGATGGTGAGGTTGAGTGGGGAGATGGAATCAGATTAGATCCCGCTGAGGCAGTTGATTTTAGTACTCGCTTTAGCCCAGGAAATAATGGCGATGTGAGTGTAGTTTGGGAGAGAGGTGTTTTCCCAGACGTTAATATAATGTTTCAAAATATTAAATCTGATGGAACATACTCTGTTGAACAGCCAGTTACGCTGTCTGATTCCGAAGGGTATCAGTTCGCTCCTATTATTAATGGTGAAATATCGAATGGACTTTTTACCATCTACGGTGATAAGACTAGCGGAAGTATCGATCTAAAAGTTCAAAAAATAGGTTTAGATTATAATCCAGAGTGGGCAAATAATGGATTAACAGCTATGACCGGACTAGATGGCGATGTAAACTACTCAAGGGCGTATAGAATTTCGGATCAAGATTTTTTTCTTTTGTGGGAGGATAATCGCTCCTCAAAAAAAATATATGGGACAAGAGTTACTAACTTAGAGAGCCAGTTTGAAAATGGGTTGCAATTAAGCTATGGCGACAACTCATCTTCAGAAACAGACTTTTCCTTACCGATATTTACCAGAGATAATAGTTATCTTTATATTGCAACTTTTGATGGTTCATCAGCACCAAAGTTTATTAGAATTAATAAAGTTGATGATCAGTTAAATAATATTTGGGATAATTCTGGAGTTTCCCTTACTCCTGTTTTTGACATGCGTAAAGCAGAACTGGTTACCGTTGATGATGGAGTTGGATGTTTTTGGTCAGAGAGTAGAGGATTCAACTATGATATTTATTACCAGCGCTTAGATGGTAATGGACAGATCACTCTTGATCTGAATGGCAAGGAAATTATTGATTCGAATGGTGATGATTACATAATGGGAGTTATTCCTACCCCTGGCGAACAGTATATGATTTTTTGGCTTGAGGATGCGTGGCCTGCAGCTAAACTGATGTATTCGATGGTAGACCAGGATGGTAACATAGCGATTGGTTGGAATCCAAATGGTAACAACCTCAGCGATCCATCATTTAACTCTAGACATCTTGAAATAAAAAAAATTGGTGATAATGGGATTTTTGCTGTCTGGGTACAAGATGGGAATTTCTCGGATATATACGGTCAGATGATTGACTGGGAGGGAAATGCTTTATGGCAATCAGGAGGGATTGTAATTAGTGATGCAGATAATGATCAGGGCAATTTTTCCTTTGATTTTAATGAATCAGGAACACGCAGTCTAATTGCTTGGGAGGATTATCGAAACGGCAATGATTTTGAAATATTTGGTCAAGTTGTTGATTTAGAAAATGGGTTAGCAGAAGGAGAGATAATTTTATTTTCATCTGATACCACTGATCAATACAATCCTAGTGTTGTTTCGATTCAGGATGACGAGTTTTTTATTATCTGGGAAGATGAAAGAGGTTATTACAACAATGATCCGTTACTGATTAATGGGGTTGACCTTTACGGCTCTGGTTACGTTATTAATCAAGGGATGACTACTGATGTAAATGGAATTCCAATATGTATTGCTTACCACAAACAGCAAAATGTCAATGTAACTAGACATATTGGGGACGAATTTTTTCTTGATTGGATTGACTACAGAAGCTCAGGAAAAGAAGACCTGGCTAACTACTATGGAAAAACCTTAATAAAATCACAATTATTATCTACAAATAAATTTTTGAAAGAAGGTTTTTTGCCTTCTGATTTTCGTCTAGATGCGGTCTATCCAAATCCATTTAATGGCGCTGTATCTTTTGATTATAATTTTTCTGCAAAGGAAGAAATTAATTTTAAGGTCTACGATCTAAGTGGGAGATTAGTTTTTGATAGTCTAATCATCCCAAGCTTTGGTGGAAAACAGAGAATAAGCTGGCGAGGAAGAGATAATAAAGGCAATCAATTACCTAGTGGATTATACTTATATAAGTTTTTAACAAGCTCAAATATAGAGACAGGTAAGGTAACCTACCTAAAGTAAGGTATGAGATACGTACTTCTTTCAGTTTTTATTTCTATTCTATTTTCTCAGGAATTAGATGAGAGATATCATTCCACTGAAGAAATATATAGTTTATTAGATTCTTTAGATAATTTAGAAGAATTAAATGGTTGGTTTAGGTTAGATACAATCGGCTATTCAACCACGGATAATATCCCAATTATTGCGGTGAATATTTCAGATAATGTTAATCTTAAAGAAGATGAGCCGCGAGTGTTATTTATTGGGCAAGTGCATGCTGAAGAGATTCTTGGTATAGAAATAGTTTTAGACCTCATAGATGATCTTCTATTTCCGGATCCTGCAAACTATACACATATGAACATTCTAAAGGAGAATTTGGATATCTGGATCATACCAACCGCAAATCCTGATGGATTGAATATAGTACATAGTGAGCTAGATGTAAGTTTTAGGAAGAATACTCGAGACCTGTCGCCTGAGGGTCCTGTTCCAAACAATTTATTTGATTACGATCCATCAATTGGTAACGATGTTGATGGTGTAGATTTAAATAGAAATTTCGATTTTAATTGGGTATTTGGTGATACTTTTTTAGAGCCTGATAACTCAGGTTATGCATCTCATTATGATTATTATAAAGGAGAGGAGCCTTTTTCGGAAAATGAAGCCATTGCCATCCGTGATCTTGCCTTGGCATATGACTTTGTTTTTTCAATTGTATGGCATAGCTCTAGATCTGGAAGATTATCTGAAAAAGTTTTTACCTCCTGGAGGTGGGAAGAAGAGAAAGAATCTCCAGACCTTGGGATAATGAAAAAAATTGGTGATTATTTCTCGGGACTTATCGATACAGAGGACGGAAGCAGTACATACTTATCAGTATATAGCGGATCTCGAAATGGCAAATTACATGATTGGTTTTATCGAGAGACTGGTTGCTTTCAATACTTAGCTGAATGCGGAACAGCAAATTTGCAGCCCGATAGCATTTTAATAGAAAATACCATAAATAGAACAAAGCCAGCTATGGTTTACCTCATGGATCGTGCAATTGGTTATTATGCTGATGCTGCCCAGATCACTGGAATTGTTTATGGTTTCGATGGATTGCCACTGGAAGGTGCTGTAATTGAACTTCTTGAACATAATGGTTCTGTACTAAAGCCACGTCTTACAAATGAATTTGGTAGGTATCGACGAGTTGTTGATGTTGGCACATATAATTTACTGGTAAAAGCAGAAGGACATTTGCCCGAGCAAATTTCTGTAATTGCCAATAATAGTAGTATTACAAATCAAGACATTAATCTACAGCAGGCCGAAACAAAGATTCTTACTTTGATGATTCAAGATAATTCAACACTTTCGGAACCAATAGATGGCATTTTAATTAACGATTTTGGAGAACAATCAATTCAGCTTAATTCTGGGTCTAATGTTTTCTCTCTTTTTGAAGGAAATTATACAATATCTCTTCCATTAGATGATGGATATATTCCGTGGGAAAAGACAATTTATTTATCTGAAAATACAAATTATACAATCCCCTATCAGATAGGAAATGAGATACTTATAAGTGATTATTTCCCATGGGAGGAGATGCACGGTGATTGGGAGATAGATGGAATGGTTTTAAAGTCTCAAAGTGGCATGTTTTACAACAATCTTGATTCTATATCAAGTCATCATTGGATGGAATCTAGCCCTTTGGATGTATCTGGGACAAACAGAGTTGTACTATCGATAATGCATAGATATGAGACAGAGTGGGACCATGATCCTGTAAGAGTCTCTATTTTAGATATCGAAAATAATCTTTTAAGTACAAGATCATGGACAGGATCAACTTGGGTAAACTCTTTTAATACTGATTTAGTAACTGCAATTTCAGATTCAAATTTCACACAAATTAAAATTCGACTTGAATTCATACCTGATGAAACTGTCAATTACAGGGGATGGGAGATTCAAGAGATTCGTTGTTTCTCCATTATTGATCCTTACCTAAGTTTATTAGAGGATAGAAAAAGTAATTTTCCAAATATTCGAATGGTTATAAATGGAATATTTCCTAATCCCTCTGATGGAAGATTTAAGATGGAAGTAGATAATTTTCCAGGAGGAGAGGGCTCATTGATTGTATATAATCTGCTCGGCCAAGAAGTAAAGAATGTAACTCTTGGCAATCTTTCACCTGGCAGAAGAATAATTAATTTTGATTTAATTGATTTTAATGGTCGTTCCTTAGGATCTGGTATGTATTTTGTTAAAATTCAAACCCCAAAAATGAAAGCGATAAAAAAATGTTTTGTTTTAAAAAGTTAAGTCTTTCTTTAGCCATTTTTAATATTATTTTTTCTAATGACGTTGCTTTTAGAGGTAAGTCAAAAGAAGGCTTATTAGGTAATTCAGTTCCGCTGGCTTTTACCCATATGATAAGTCAAAATTATAATATTCTTCCTTCGCAAATTAACCCACAAAGAGGAAGCTATTTAATAATTGCTCCTGATGGTGTAGCAAACTATCTGGGTGACTTTGTTACTTTTAAAAAATCTCAAGGTTTTGATGTTTCAGTGTTAACGCTCTCGGAGACTGGGGAGTCAGCAGAACTAATTAAGGTAGCGATTACTGAATTTTTAGCTGATGATCCAATGCTTGAGTATGTGCTTTTAATAGGTGATGTTGATGGGTTTTCTGCATTCCCATCATTTTATTATGGGCCCGAAAATGATGTTACAGATCAGAAATATACACATATTCTTGGTGATGATAATATTCCAGACATTTTCATTGGTCGCCTTTCTATTGATTCATTGTCAGACCTTGCAGTCATAATGTCAAAAACTATTAATTATGTTCGTGATCCCTTGGCATATGACTCAAACTGGTTGGACAGAGCTCTAGTAGTTGCAGGTAATTATTCAAATACATACCCCATACCAATAACCCCCAAATGGACATCTTATTGGTTGAGGGATGAATTACTTTTATTCGGATACAATCAAGTTGATACCGTGTTTTATCCACCTGTTCAGCAAGGAGCTCCATATATTGTATCTTCAATTGATAATGGCGTAGGAATAGTAAACTACCGTGGTTGGGGCGATGCAAATGGTTGGCACTTTCCAGAGTTTCATGTAGAAGATGTCAATAATCTTAACAATGGTTGGCTTACTCCTGTTTTTTTTAGCTATGTTTGCAATTCAAATGATTTTGCAAATAACGTGGATCCTTGCTTAGCAGAAGCTGTGCTCCGAGGAGGAACACCAACAGTGCCAAAAGGAGGTGTTGGATTTATTGGACCTTCTGATTTACATACAAGCACAAAGTATAATAATGTGATAAATGCATATATGTACGATGCAATGATAAACCACGGCATAGTTGAGTTGGGTCCTGCGATGCATGCTGGTCAGTCTGGTTTGAATAAAGAATTTCCATCTCAAAGTGGGCCTGGAGAAGCACAAGAGTTTTATGCTCATGTATACAATATTTTAGGTGATCCATCTTTACCGGTTTATTTAGATACCCCTGATCAGTTTGAGATTTCTGCGATGCCCTTATCTACAGCTGATGGATTTTTAAGTATTAGTTTAAATAATCTATCTGGATACCCTGTTGAAAATGCGGTTGTAAGCCTTATGAGTGATGACGAGATATTATCAAAGGGTGTAACAGATAGTAGTGGGGTATTTATCACATCTATTGATTTAAATGGGGTTGAAGGTGTAGATGTTTTTGCTAATAAAAGTGGTTTTATTCAAGGATTTAAATATGTTAGCGTAGAGCAAAGTAGTTCTGAATTTGCGCTTGCAAATTTTAATGTTGAGGGTCTTACAGGTAACCATAATCTATCATTAGGAGAATCGATTAGTGTAAGCATCGGAATAAAAAACAATAGTCAGATTTCAACTCAACCTTTTTCTGGAGAATTTGTTTTTTTTGGAACTACGATTCCTAGCTTGTTCCCTGTAGAGTTTCCTGAACTAGGTGCTGGTCAAATTGAAACCATTGACCTTGATTTAACACCATACTCAACTTCATTTGGTAGTAGTCTGAAGGGCCAATTTAATGATCAAAATGGAAATGAAATTTGTGAATTTGCAATTGAGCTTACAACGCCTGTGTTTGACTTATTTTTTGAAAATGAAGGTGTCCCTGAAACAGAATTAAGTCCAGTCTTATCTATTACAAATTTTACAAATTCTACTTTTGCGGACTTAGAGGTTGTGGTCCAATCAATCTCTGATGGAGCTACTGTTTCAGATATCTCTGGAGCAGATAACTTAGTTACATTGGCGCCTTTTAGCGTTAGTTCATTTAACTCAAATTCTGTTATAAACTTAGAAAACATAGCATATGGGAGTGACATCACTTTTCTAGTAGAGTTTGTGAAAGATAGTTTTGTTCTGCACAGCCAAGATGTTGAAATGCATATAAAACCGGCTTCTTCAAATCTTCCTATAGCACCTAACTTATATGGATATTGGGCGTATGATGACACTGATTTAGGTTTTGAGCATACCCCGACTTTTGAATGGATAGAACTTGATCCGCTATATGGTGGTACATATGGAGAACATTTCCAGCTCGATGATGATGACCACGTTGATATATCACTACCATTCTCTTTCAAATATCATGGAATTAATTATCAAACTATAACTGTTAGTTCAAATGGATGGGCGTCTTTTGTTCCGTGTTACATTGACTATTTCTGGAACATGTCTATACCCATGTATTTAGGACCTAAAGCCCTGCTCGCAATTTTCTCTGACGATTTAGAAACAATTGACAGTGATGGAGATGGTATGATTGATACTTGGATCAATGTTTTTACTCGGCATGATGAGGATAGTGGAAGATTTATTATTGAATGGTCAAGAGCACTAAATGGATATGACGAAGAGACAGAAGAAACATTTGAAATCATTTTATATGACCAAAATTCAATGCCTACACGCACAGGAGACGGTGTCATTGACTTTCAATATTTAATCATTGAAGATGTAGATGTAACTAAAAATTACAGCACAGTTGGAATCGAGTCGCCTGAAAAAGATTATGGCCTTCAATATGTTTTCAACAATGTATATACATCTGGAGCAGCACCTTTGGCTAATGAAAGAGTCATTAGGTTCACTGTGGAGGCACCCGAAAACTATATTGCACCTCTTTCTACAGAATCAAAAGCTTATCCATCAGAGTTCTCTATTAGTCAGGGATATCCCAATCCATTTAATCCAAAAACAAATTTTGATTTGATTATACCTGGTCGAGAAAAAGTTAGAATCTTCATTATCGATATTCTGGGAAGGGAAGTACGTATTTTGAAAAATAGTATCCTAAACCCAGGAGAATATAGGCTATCTTGGGATGGGACAGATAAATTTGGAAGATTAGTTTCATCTGGAACTTATTTTGTTGTATCTGATTACAGTGGCATCAGGCAAATGCAAAAACTTCTTTTTTTAAAATAAAAATTTTAAGGAATTAGAAATTCAAATAAAGGCAAAATATTATGGAAATAGTAGTTTATTCAACCAGTTGGTGCGGGCCCTGTCATAATGCAAAAAGGTTGCTAAAGGAACGGGGTTTAAACTTTACTGAGGTTGATATTGAAGAAATAGGTTGGAGCCGTGATGATTTATTTAAAAAAACTGGTGGTAGAACTGTACCTCAAATTGTTATTGACGGAGAAAATATAGGAGGCTACGACCAACTGCTTATCTTAGACAAAGAAGGGAAAATAAATAATTAATTTTTGGTGTGCTAAACTTGCATAGGACAGTTTTTATATTTTTAACGGTCCTCTTACTTTTTAATTGTTTTGGCCGTAAAATTAAAGAGCCAGACACTATCCATTCTATTAAAGCACGACAATTAAACATAAATGATTGGATTGATAAAACTGAAGTCGAAGTCAGCAGACTTGGCAAACAGATTAAAAAACAAAAAAGATATTATTTAGTGAATAATCCATCCGTTTATGATATCCTAAATGAGAATTTCAAATCCATGAAGGATATTATATATGATGTAAAAGAGTATAGAAATCAGATAAATGAACTTCTCAAAATTCTTGATATTTCAGAATCAGATAGTCTCAATTCAATATTAGAAGAAGAGGTTAGCTATGATCAAAAAATCAATTCAATTTTCTCTGAATTTACCTCATCGAAAAAAGAATATATAAAATCTAAAAATGGATTAAAACGAGGTTTGATGCGAGATTTGAAAAAGATTGTATTTATAGATGATATCACTAATCAATGGAAAAATGAATTCCTTAAATTATCCTTTGACCGATCTAAACTAGATAATAGTATAACCAAATTTGAAACAGAAATAAATAAGATGATTTTCAATAATGATTATGATAAAAGAAAGAAAATAAAAAAGTTATCAAGAAGAATTAATAGATATACCAAAAGATTGAATGAGATTGAATCTTACGTCAATAAATCAGATAGTATAGCATTTAAAGAAGTAAGAGGATGGGTTTATGTAATAGGCCTGGGTGAAAAAAACCCTGACTTTGTAGTCACATATAAAAAATATAAAAAAGAATATAAAAAAATAATCCGAGATATTAGTTTTGCGTTAAAAGAAATATGATTACTTAATAAATGTCACTTTATTAGTAAAGGAACTATATTGTCCCTGTGCAATTATAAAGTAGATACCACTGGAAATTTCCTTTTTATTTTGATTTTCTCCAGCCCATCTTATGGTAAAAACACCAGGCTCTTTAATACTTTTTTCGGTTGACCAAACCTGCCTTCCTAGTATGTCAAAAATTTTAATTGAAAGATTCTGAGGTTCAACCACTTGCAATTCAATATTGATTGGATTTTTAGGGTTCCCAGGGTTAGGATAAGGAATAATCAATGAAAAATCCTCTCTTTCGCCATCTTTTATGCTTAAAGAATAATCCCAATTATTTTGATTGTTGTCAGTAGCGGAGACTATCAGTGATATATATTCAACTCCAATGAGAGGGTCTATATTTATTTCATCATTTGTCCTTACAGACCAGCGTTGTTTATTATCATATTTCACTACAGAAAATAAAGATAGGTCTGAATTGGGACCTGCATCATTGTTTAATGTAATTTTGACAGGACTTTCTGACTCTAGTTCAATATAATGTGAGCTCAGTAGATATAATTCAGAGTTTGCATAGTTTTCGTAATCGCCGATGTTATAGGTAATGTATTTTTCAATTTTAGGTTTTTCTATTGGATATTCATCTGCTTCTTCGTATGAGTAAATTCCCGCATTAATATTTGATGACATGATTCGATTGGCTACTCTCATTCTACTATAAGCATCTTCTAAACTTGAGTTTTGTTTATTTAGAGCTTCATCAATTGAAAGATAGCTTCTGTCATTTACGTAGCTAAAGTTTTCGTGTGATCTTTCCCAACATTCCCTAATAGTTTCGGGTCCACCAAGATGCTCGTCGATATACTGAAAAAATATAAATGTTCCATACATATGGATTCCTGAAGTGTAGTTTAATGGTTTTTCCGGGTTAGAGAACCATGCGGGCATGTATCTGTAATGATCATTTATATCATTATATAATTCATCCTCAGCCCAAACTGCGGTAGCTTCCATAAACCAAAGTTTTTCAAAGCAATTATAACTAAATTGAATTGCGTGAAAAAATTCATGAACCGCCGTAACCTGAATGTTTTCAATTTCTGTGTGGTCACTAAATAATGAAGAGCTATATGAGTTTCGCATTTTTATAAAACTGGCACATGCCGGGTCGTCTGTTGGAGCGGTTGAAGTGTAGGTTATGCCAAAATAACCAGAAGGTAAATTAAGTAAGTATATATCATAAAGATTAGATCCTCCAATCATTTGATCTTCAGCAGGAGGCAAATAGCCAAGGCTATCTATATAGAAATTCCACACATTTTCAAAAATATTTCCCATTGAAATTACGTAGTCGATATTTTCAACAGAATTATATGAACCATCTAATGTGTAGTGAAATTTAAAATGATCAGTGGTATAAACCTCGTTCAGACCATCAGGTCGCTCAACTAAAAAATTCTCACTGTCAACGTATATATTTAATTTTTCTAAATCTTTAATTTGGTTTGCTTTTAAATTATCAGGACCATTGCGGATTATGTTAGTGATGTGTGGCGTAGCATGGATTCTTTGATTGTTTTGGAAAAGTGTTGACCATGATTGATGCGATGATATATTCTTCGCAGTTATTAAGTTTAAAATAAAAAGAA
>MDSZ01063595.1_pt1 | contig 12454 bp, 13 predicted proteins | sample 811201 | NCBI WGS metagenome assembly MDSZ01 (sample SAMN05326647, study PRJNA326480) | marine metagenome | isolation source: seawater | place: Indian Ocean: North | collected 2010
AAAGGAGATATAATTGAAATTATAGATTATAATGGAAAAAAACTTGGTAAAGGAATTAGTTATTATGATGCACATGAAGTTCAAATGATTAAAGGAAAAAAAAGTGCTTTAATAAAGAAAATTTTAGGTTATGAAGGTAGAGAAGAAATTATTCACAGAGATTATTTATATTTAAGTAAACTATGAATGTTGAAAATTTAGAGAAAAATATTTTACAAATAGGAAGGCAAGCTAAAGAAGCATCAAGATATGTTTCTCAATTGAGTACAAAATTTAAAAATGAAATACTTTGCTCGGCTGCTGAAAATTTATTGAAAAATAAAAATTTAATACTTAAAGCTAATGAACTAGATATTAAAGAAAACAAAAAGAAACTTAACTCCGCAACTCTTGATAGACTTATTCTTGATGAAACAAGAATAGAATCAATTAGCAATGGATTAGTAGAAATTTCTAAGCTTGAAGATCCAGTTGGAAAAATAATTGAGCAATGGTCAAGACCCAATGGGTTAAAAATTGAAAAGACATCCATCCCTTTAGGGGTAATAGGTGTAATTTATGAATCAAGACCAAATGTTTCAGCTGATGCGGCTGGACTTTGTTTGAAGTCAGGGAACTCTCTCATACTTCGTGGAGGATCTGAAAGTTTTAATTCTTCGAGTAAAATAGTTGAAATAATAAATCATGCATATGAAAATTTTAAAATACCTAGAGGGGTTTTGCAGTACATTCCAACAACAGATAGAAATGCTGTTGGTCATCTTTTAAGAATGGACAATTTTGTAGATGTAATAATTCCAAGAGGAGGCAGGTCTCTTATCGAAAGAGTTATTAATGAGAGTAAGGTTCATGTAATAAGACATTTAGATGGGATTTGCCATACTTATATCCATAAATCGTCTAATGCCAATCTTTCTAAAGAGGTTGTGGTCAATGCAAAAATGAGAAGACCCGGTATTTGTGGTGCTACGGAAACAATTCTTATCGATAAAGAAGTATTGTCAACACATCTACCTGATATCATAAAATCTTTGATTGAAATGGACTGTGAAGTTAGAGGTGATAAGCATGTTTTAAATATAAATAATTCTTTAAAGCTTGCAGATGAAAAAGACTGGCGAACGGAATATCTTGATAAAATAATATCAATAAAAACAATTTTTAAAGGTGTTGAAGAGGCAGTCAATCATATAAATCTTTACGGATCAGGGCATACAGATGCGATCCTTTCGGAAGATGAGAACGCAGTAAATTTTTTTTTAAATAATGTTGATAGTGGAATTGTTATGCATAATACTTCAACCCAATTTGCAGATGGTGGTGAATTTGGAATGGGAGCTGAAATTGGAATTTCCACCTCTAAAGTTCATGCGAGAGGACCAGTTGGCGTTGCACAACTAACAAGTTTTAAGTATAAAGTTAAGGGTTCAGGCCAGATTCGTCCATAAATTGTTTAAGTCAAAAAAAAAGTTTGTAGGTATATTAGGCGGGACATTTGATCCACCTCATGAAGGTCATCTGTTCATCACCAAGTTTGCAAAAATAAAACTAGATATTACTGAAGTTTGGTGGATTGTTACATCTACTAATCCTTTAAAAAAAAATAAGATTGATTATAAAAAAAGATTAAAAGAGGTAAAAAAATTTTTGAAAAACCAACAAATTAAGGTATTAGAAGTTGAAGATTTATCTAAAAATATTTATACTGTTGACCTTTTGGAGTATTTATTTAAAAAATTTCCTCAAAAAAAATTTATATGGCTAATGGGGGCTGATAGTCTTATTAATTTTCATTTATGGAGAGACTGGAAAAAAATTTTTTATAATATTCCGATTGCAATTTTTGATCGTCCATCCTACTCTTTAAATATATCAAAGGCCAAAGCGACTATATACTTTAAGGAAGATAGAATTAGTAGTAAATTATCAAAAAGTTTAAAAATAATGAAAGCGCCTAAATGGTCCTTTATAACTGGTTTAACAAACATACAATCATCAACAAAAATAAGGCAAAAAAAAGTTGAATCATCATAAAGATATTAAAAATTTATTAAAAAAAATTATTAAAGATTTGAATGATTTAAAGGCTATTGATGTTAAATTTATTGATATTAAAAATCGAAGTGCTCTTGGCGATTTTTTGTTAATTGTAACAGGTAACTCTTCAAGACACATAAACGCAATTGCCACAAAAATTATACAAAATTATAAGAAGAAGGTAATTTCTGTTGAAGGCTTGAAATCTACTGAGTGGGTGATTGTTGATTTTGGAGATATCATCTTGAATATTTTCAAACAAGATGCAAGAGAACACTATTGTTTAGAAAAAATATGGCAATCAGACTTAGAAGACGAAAAAATAAGTTTTGGTTAGATGAATATAAGTATTATTTCTCTTGGAAAGTTTAAACAAAATCCACCATTTGAAGAGATTTTTAATTATTATAAAAAAAGAATAAGTCTCAATATTGATCTAAAAGAAATAAAAACGTTTAACTTTGAAAAAAAAAAAAAGTTATTATTAGAAAAAAATGAAATTACAAAACATCTTAAACCCACAGACTATATTGTGGTACTTGATAAAGATGGTAAAATGCTTTCAAGTATAGACTTTTCAGTTTTTTTAAAAAAAAAGATGATAGAAAGAACTAAGAGAATGTGTTTTTTGATTGGCAGTGAATTAGGTTTAGACTCGTCTATGAAAAAATCTTACCAACTTATTTCTCTAGGAAAAAAAACTTGGCCCCATCAACTTATAAGAATAATGTTAGTTGAGCAAATTTATAGATCTTTAGAAATTATTAAAAATAGTTCTTATCATAAATAATAGTAAGAGAATGAGAAAAATTTTATTGTGTATTTTAGACGGTTGGGGGATAGGAAAAAAAAATAAATACAATGCTATAGAGGTTGCAAAAACTACCAATTTTGATGCTATTGTTAAAAAATTCGACATGGGAAAACTTTATGCGTCTGAAAAAAACGTAGGATTACCTAGTGGTCAGTTTGGAAATTCTGAAGTAGGTCATATGAATATTGGAGGAGGAAGAATTATTCTCCAAGATATTTTAAGAATAGATAAATCTTTAAAAAATGGAAACTTTGAAAAAAATTCTAATTTTTTAAAAATGCTTCAGGAATCTAAAAGAATCCATCTTTTAGGTATTTTATCATCAGGCGGTGTTCATGGTCATCAAGATCACCTTTTTAAAATTATTGAGATCTTAGAAAAAAAGAAAAAAGAAGTTTTATTGCATTGCTTTCTAGATGGAAGAGATAGTTCTCCGATTTCAGGGTATCAAAATATGTCAATTTTAATGGAAAAAATTAAATCTAAAAAACGGATAAAAATAGCAAGTATTTGTGGAAGATTCTATTCCATGGATCGTGATAATAGATGGGATAGAATAAATCAAGCTTATAAAGCTATAATTGAAGGTTCTGCAGATCAACAAAAATGTCCCTTAGATTCAATTAAACATAGTTATAGTGAAAAAATTACGGATGAATTTTTTAAACCTAAAAATTTTTCTAATTATTTGGGTGTAAAAAAAGACGATGGTTTTTTCATTACCAACTATAGAGCTGACAGAGTTAGAGAACTTTTAACAGCAATTTTTGATGAAGATTTTAATAATTTTAAAAGAAATAAAATTGCAGACTTCTCTTCTGCAATTAGTATGATTGAATATTCAAAAAGACTAAAAAAAAAAATAATTCCTATGCTAGACCCCTTAAGGGTAGAAGAAAGTCTAGGTGAAATTTTTTCCAAAAAAAAATTAAATCAACTTCGAATTGCTGAAACTGAAAAATACGCTCATGTTACATATTTTTTCAATGGAGGTGTTGAAGAAAATTATGCAGGTGAGGATAGAGTTTTGATTCCATCACCTCGCGTCGAAACTTACGATCAGAGACCCGAAATGTCAGCATTAGCACTGACAAAAGAACTAATAAATAGAGTTAAAATGGAAAAATACAGCTTAATTGTAACTAATTTTGCAAATACTGATATGGTTGGGCATACAGGAAATTTTGAAGCGACGGTAAAAGCTGTTGAGACAGTAGATAGATGTGTAGGAAAAATTTTAGAACAATGCAAAAAAAATGGTTATACTTTAATCATAACTTCTGATCACGGAAATGCAGATTTGATGTATGATGAAAAAAAGTCAATTCCTTGTACAACTCACTCGAAAAACCCAGTTCCTTTCGTTATTTGTGAAAAAATAAAACTTAAAAAAAAACAAGGAATTTTAGCAGATATTGCACCCACAATTTTAGATTTAATGGAATTAGAAAAGCCAATTAATATGAATGGATGTAGTCTTCTAATATGAAATTAATAATTTTTCTTATATTATTTTTAACTTCTAATGTTAGTTTTGCTTTAGAGGATAAAAGTTTAAAAAAAAAACTTTCAGTTCTAAAAAAGCAAACAGTAACAATACATAATAATATACTTAAAAATGACGATGAATTAAAAAAAATTAAGATTGATATAGAAAGAAATAGCCAAAAAAAAACCATTTTTGAAACATATATTAATGATAAAGAATTAGTAAGTAGAAGACTTTTTCTTTTATTACAAGATAAAATTTATATCTCTCCTATTAACAAATTTATTAAAAATTTAACAATTCAGTCTGATGATTTTATAACTGAGCAAATTGTCAGAGAGTTTTTTCTTAAACAAGCAAAAACAAGTATAAACCAGCATCTTGAGAGTATTGAGGGAATTGAAGAAATAAAAAAAGAATTGGATGGAAAAATAATAGTGTTTGAAAAAAAAAAGAAAGATTTGAGAAGAAAATTAAAAATACTTGAAAAAAAAATGAAAGAAGTATCAAAATTACAAAAAAAAGTGAAAGTTGACTTAGCTTTGAAGATTAAAGAAAAAAAACTTAAGGAAAAAGCAAAAAACTTAAATGAATTAGTAAGTGGTGTTGAAAAAAAAAAAAAAGTAAAATATTAAATACTGGATTTATTCAATTTCCAGTTAGAGGCGAAATCATCTCTAATTATGGTGAGGGAAAGGATATAAAAAAGTCAAAGAATGGGGTAGTTTTTAAAGTTGCAAAAGATTCATTTGTCACATCTCCTATTAACGGCATGGTTGTGTATGCAAATCAATTTAGAAGTTACGGTAATTTGGTAATAATAGAAAATGATGAAGGTTTTTATTGTATTTTGTCTGGTATGAAAAATATTTTAATTTCGTCCGGCATCGAGGTTTTAAAAGGTGAGCCAATTGCAAAAATTAATACAGGAAAAAATAATCAGCTTTATTTTGAGTTAAGACTAAATGGTAAAATTATTAATCCCAAATCAAAAGTTGAGATTTTATAAAAAAACTGCATAATCAAATCATGAACAAATTTTTAGTATACTTTTTTTTAATTTGCTTTAGTTTCTCAGATTCAAAATCAGAGGATGATAAAGAAGTTTACAAACACTTAAATCTTTTTGGTGAAGCGTTTGAGAAAATAAAAAATAATTATGTGGAAGAAGTTTCATCAAAGGAATTAGTTGAAGCAGCAATTGAAGGCATGTTAGGTTCGCTTGATCCTCATTCCACTTTCCTAAATACAGATGAATTAAACGAACTTAAGGTTCAAACAAAAGGAGAATTTGGGGGATTAGGTATAGAGGTTACACTAGAAAATGGCTTTGTTAAAGTCATCTCTCCCATTGATGATACTCCGGCTTCAAGAGCTGGAATTTTAGCGGGAGATCTTATAACTCATTTAGATGATGAACCAGTTCTGGGTATGACACTCTCTGAAGCGGTTACCTTAATGAGAGGAAAAGCAGGGTCAAAAATAAAATTAACTGTCAATAGAGAAGAAAATAAAACTCTTCAGATTGTAATCACCAGAGCTGTCATAGAATTAAAGGCAGTTAAAGCGAAAATTCAAAATAACATTGGATATATTAGAGTATCATCTTTTAATCAAAAAGTTGATACTCAAATTATTAAAGCTATAAGTAAATTTAAAAAGAATAATAAAATCATAGGTTATGTTCTTGATTTAAGGAACAACCCTGGCGGTCTGCTTGATCAAGCTGTTAATGTAACAGATATCTTTTTAGATAGAGGAGAAATTGTTTCAACCAGGGGACGATTTGAAAGAGATGGAAGCAGGTTTAATGCTATTAAAACAGATTTGACTGATGGTTTACCCTTAGTAGTTCTAATAAATCAAGGTAGCGCATCAGCCTCAGAGATTGTTGCAGGAGCGTTGCAGGATCATAAGAGAGCAATTATAATGGGAACAAAATCTTTTGGAAAAGGCTCAGTTCAAACCATTCTTCCGTCTGGAGAAAATGTAGCTTTAAAACTTACTACTGCAAAATACTATACACCACTTGGAAGGTCTATCCAAAAAACAGGGATTGATCCTGACATTTTAGTTGAACAAGCTGAGTTAAAAAAGTTGTCAGAATCTGCCTCCCCCTCAAGGAAAGAAGCAGATTTAAGGGGAGCTATTGATAATGATCAAGGCTCGTCAAAAAATAATGAGAAAGATACGTCTAGCAAAAAAAAATCCGACGACTCTTCAAACGACTACCAACTAAGTAGAGCTTTCGATCTTATACTTGCCTTAGATTTAGCTAATAATAAATATAAACAATAATTATAGCTTTCAAAGAATATGAAAGATTTTAGAAAAGGAATTGGTGTATTCTTAATTAATGAAAAGAATCAACTTTGGGTTGGTAAAAGAATAGATTTTAAAAATAATTATTGGCAAATGCCTCAAGGTGGTATTGATAACGATGAAAACCCAAGGCAAGCTATGATTAGAGAACTTAGCGAAGAAGCCGGAATTAAAAAAAATTATGAAATTTTGATGGAGCTTAAAAACTGGCTTTCGTACTCATTGCCAAGTTCTCTTAAAAAAATTGTTTGGAACGGAAAGTATGTTGGCCAAACTCAAAAATGGTTTGCATGCAGGTTCTATGGAAAGGATGAGGAGTTTAATCTTAAAACTCATAAACCTGAATTTGAAGATTGGAAATGGATAAAACCAGAGGACGCAATGAAATTTGTTGTTCCATTTAAAAAAAAATTATATAGAGATGTTTTGAAAGGTTTCAAAAATCTTTACTAAGAATAATATAATTTTTTAGAAATTCTTATTTTTTCAGTTTCTATTTTGTCATCACTTTTTTGATCTTTGTAGCTAGAGGTTTTTGCAATATCTTCACTTAGGAGCGTGCATTTATTTTTGGATACTTCAACAATACCTCCGTTTACTAAAAACGTTTCAATCAGTTTTTTATTTCTATATATGTATGCTACTCCAATTCGGAGGGTGGTTAAAAAAGGCATATGGTTTTTTAATATCCCAAAATCCCCATCTACTCCTGGTAAAATACAAAGATCAACCTCATCATTGAAGATAATTAGTTGTGGAGAAATTATTTCAAGATTAAAAGACATTATAGATTATTTTTCAATCTTTTTTGATTTTTCAATTGCTTCCTCTATTGTTCCAACCATGTAAAAAGCAGCCTCCGGTATATCATCATACTTGCCATTTACAAGATCATCAAAACCTCTAATTGTATCTTGCAGATTAACAAAAACTCCTGGAGTTCCTGTGAAGACCTCCGCTACATGAAAGGGTTGGGAAAGAAATTTTTGAATTTTTCTAGCACGATCAACAACTAATCTATCTTCTTCGGATAATTCATCCATCCCAAGAATAGCTATTATATCCTGAAGTGACTTGTATTTTTGTAATGTTTCTTGAACTTTTCTTGCAACATTGTAGTGTTCTTCCCCTATAATTCTTGGGTCAAGAATTCTAGATGTCGAATCTAATGGATCAACTGCAGGATAAATTCCTAATTCTGCTATTTGTCGAGATAGGACAGTTGTTGCGTCTAAGTGGGCAAAAGATGTTGCAGGAGCAGGATCCGTTAAGTCATCAGCAGGTACATAAATTGCTTGTACAGATGTTATTGATCCTTTGTTTGTAGATGTTATTCTCTCTTGAAGAGCTCCCATATCAGTTGAAAGTGTTGGCTGATAGCCTACAGCTGAAGGTATTCTTCCAAGCAAAGCTGAAACTTCCGATCCAGCCTGAGTGAATCTAAAAATATTATCTACGAACAAAAGAACATCTTGTCCTTCTTCATCTCTAAAATATTCAGCAAGTGTTAAACCTGTTAAAGCTACTCTAGCTCTAGCTCCAGGTGGTTCATTCATTTGACCATAAACTAAAGCAGCCTTTGATTCATTGGTGTCAAGTTTGATAACCCCAGATTCAATCATTTCATGATAAAGGTCATTCCCTTCCCTTGTTCTTTCGCCAACACCAGCAAACACAGAGTAACCACCATGTCCTTTAGCAATGTTATTGATTAGTTCCATAATCAAAACGGTTTTTCCAACACCAGCACCACCAAATAAACCAATTTTCCCACCCTTTGCGTAAGGTGCTAAAAGATCTACAACCTTGATACCTGTTACCAAAACTTCAGTTTCTGTTGATTGGTCTATAAATTCGGGTGCATTTTTGTGAATAGGTGATTTTAATTTTGTTTTTAATTCACCTCTTTCATCGATAGGTTCACCAATTACATTTAAGATTCTACCTAGTGTTTCTGGACCGACAGGAACAGAAATAGGGTTTCCTGTGTCTTGCACTTTTTGCCCCCTTATTAAACCATCCGTTGAATCCATTGCAATTGTTCTTACTGTATTTTCACCAAGGTGTTGAGCTACTTCTAATACTAAATCTTTATTTTCATGTTTGACTACTAGTGCATCTAGTATTTGAGGTAACTTTTCATCGAAGGATACGTCAACAACCGCGCCTAGCACTTGTTTTATTTTTCCAACATTTTCTGTCATATAAATATCTCCTTTAAGTTAAACTGCTTCAGCACCAGAAATAATTTCAATTAACTCTTTTGTAATTAACGCTTGTCTGGATCTATTGTAAAAAAGAGTAAGCCTATCAATCATATCGTTTGCATTTCTTGTTGCATTGTCCATTGCTGTCATTCGTGAGCCTTGTTCACTTGCCAAATTTTCAAGTAGTGCTGAGTGAATTTGGATTGCAATGTTTTTTGGTATTATGTCATCCAAAATTAATTCTTCACTAGGTTCAAAATCATACATTGTAGTTTCAGTAAGATTATCTTGTTGGTTATCTTTTTCAATAGGAAGAAGCTTTTGAGATTCAACGTCTTGTGATATTGCACTTTTAAATTTAGTATATATCAAATGACACTCTGAGATTTCGTTTTCAAAAAAAAGTTTTAGAACTTGATCTCTTATTGAGCTTGCTACAGCAAATTCAATTTTAGGGTTTGCAAAGTCAGAAACTAAATCAATTATCAAGTCTTTATGGAGTCTTCTAAGAGATTGATATGCCTTCTTACCAACAAATAAAAACTTAAAGGTTTTTCCATTCCTTTTTAAATTATTTGCTATACTTTTTGTATGTTTAATTATCGATCCGTTAAAACCACCACATAGCCCTCTGTCAGCAGAACAAACTATTAATAAGGCCGTCTTTTTACTGTTAGTTTTACTAAATTTTAAATTATTTGTATTAGATCGTGAAATAAGAGAGAGAACAATTTCTTTCATTTTATCTGCATATGGACGAGATTTTTCCGCATTATCTTGAGCTCTTTTTAATTTTGCAGCTGCAACCATTTTCATAGCAGATGTGATTTTTTTAGTTGATTTAACACTTGAAATTCTATTTCTAAGATCTTTTAAGCTTGGCATTCGTTTACTGTAAAAATTCGTTAGTAGTTGATTCTAGAAATTGGTTAAGTTTTTTTTCAGTGTCTTCAGACAATGACTTTTTATCCTTGATTGTTTTGAGAATATCCTTACCTTGATTCCGTAATTTTTTAAGTAAAAAACTCTCAAACTTTGTTATTTCAGAAATTTCAATTTTATCTAAGAAACCTTTTACGCCTGAAAAAATTACTACAACCTGTTCCTCAACCTTAAGCGGAGTATATTGTGGTTGTTTAAGAATCTCTGTTAATCTTCTTCCTCTTTCAAGAAGGTTTCTAGTTGATTGGTCCAAGTCTGAGGCAAATTGCGAAAATGCTTCCATTTCTCTGAATTGAGCTAGATCTAGCTTAATTGATCCCGAAACTTGTTTCATTGCTTTGATTTGAGCCGCAGATCCCACACGACTTACAGATAAACCAACATTGACTGCAGGTCTAATTCCCTTAAAAAATAGCTCGGTTTCTAAAAAAATTTGTCCATCTGTAATTGAAATGACATTAGTTGGAATGTAAGCGGAAACATCTCCTGCTTGAGTTTCAATTACAGGTAGAGACGTTAAGGATCCGGATCCGTTTGCATCACTCATTTTTGCCGCTCTTTCCAAGAGTCTTGAGTGAATATAAAAAACGTCACCTGGAAATGCCTCTCTTCCCGGAGGTCTTCTGAGAAGTAAAGACATTTGTCTGTAAGCCACTGCTTGTTTTGATAGATCATCATAAAAAATTACTCCATGCATGCCATTATCTCTAAAAAATTCACCCATCGCACATCCTGTGTAAGGAGCTAAAAATTGGAGTGGAGCGGGGTCAGAGGCTGTAGCTGCTACAACTATTGAATATTTTAATGCATCATTTTCCTCTAAGGTTTTAACAATTTGAGCAACTGTGGATCTTTTCTGACCAATTGAGACATATATACAGTATAGTTTTTTTGATTCATCATCTGATTCATTCACTTCTTTTTGGTTTAATATTGTATCAATGATTACAGCTGTTTTCCCAGTTTGTCGATCGCCTATGATAAGCTCTCTTTGTCCTCTACCGATTGGAATCAGACTATCAATCGCTTTTAAACCGGTTTGCATAGGCTCGTGAACAGATTTTCTTGGTATTATTCCAGGTGCCTTTAGTTCAGCTCTTCTCATTTTTACATCTTTAAGAGGACCTTTTCCATCAATTGGGTTTCCAAGTCCGTCAACAACTCGTCCTAGAAGAGATTTACCGGTTGGAACTTCAACAATAGACTGTGTTCTTTTGACAACATCACCCTCTTTTATAGACTTATCACTTCCAAAAATAACTACACCAACGTTGTCTTCTTCAAGATTAAGAGCCATTCCTTTGATTTTGCCAGGAAATTCAACCATCTCTCCAGCCTGAACGTTATCTAAACCATAAACTCTGGCAATACCATCTCCAACGGTTAGAACGGTCCCAACTTCTGATACTTTTGCTTCATCACTTACATCTTTGATTTCTTTTTTTAGAATGGATGATATTTCTGATGCATTTATAGACATAATTAGTTCAACCTTTCATTAAAGTTATAATCTTGCAATTTATTTTTAATTGAGTTGTCTATCATTATAGAGTTAACTTTTAGGATGATTCCACCTATTATACTCTTATCAATTATTTCCTTAAGTTTTATTTTGCAATTGAGAGTTTTTTCTAAAGATGACTGGATTTTTTTTTGTAAAGTTTTTTCAATTGAGTCTATAGTTGTGATAGTAACCTCTACGACACCATTTCTTTCATCAAGAAGGTTGTTAAATTCTATAAATATAATTTTTAATAAAAAAAGCTTTCCATTATTTGCCAAAGTTGCTAAAAAATTCGAAAAATTTTCACATAGATCTATTTTTTTTAAAATCTCTGACAGTATTTTTTTTTTTTTTAATGGGTTTATTAGAGGTGTTTGGAAGAAAAGTTTTAATTCATCAAGTTTGTCATAGATTTTTATGAAATTATCAAAATCACTTTTTGTTTTCTTTAAATCTAAATTATTGTTACTGCATGATAATATCAATGCTTTAGCATATCTTTTTGCCGTTTCAGTTTTATATGTAAATGTGCTACTCAAAATATTTTTCTCATCAATATTTATTTAGGGTTTTTATCACAAGAATAAGATCTATTCAATCACTGATTATTTAATAATTTATAAAAAATTAATTGGATCAACATCAATATATAATTTTATTTCTGCTGGTACTTTAAATTTTCTTATAAAATCTTTTATGGTGTATTGTAAATTGTAATCTTTTTTTAATTTAACTAATAATCTATATCTATATTTTTTATTCTTCATAGAGATAACAGCAGGCGCAGGACCAAAAATACTTGTCTGTTTGAAATGTTTTTTTAAGTTATTGAATAAAAATAAACCAAATTCTCTTCCTTTTATTTCACTGATTGATGTAATTATTAGTGATATAAAATTTGAAAAAGGTGGGTGCTCAAATTGTTTTCTTCTTTCAATTTCTTGGTCATAAAAGTTTTTAAACGAATAGTTCTTACAGTTTTTAAAAACTAAATGCTCGGGTTGTAAGGTTTGAATAAGAACATTTCCTTCTTGACCTTTTCTGCCAGCTCTACCAGAAACTTGAATTATTTGTTGAAAACATTTTTCAAAAGATCTGAAATCAAAATCATTTAAGAAATGATCAATATTTAAGATCCC
>MDSZ01101646.1_pt1 | contig 12454 bp, 15 predicted proteins | sample 811201 | NCBI WGS metagenome assembly MDSZ01 (sample SAMN05326647, study PRJNA326480) | marine metagenome | isolation source: seawater | place: Indian Ocean: North | collected 2010
AATAGATTATGAGTCACACATCATATAAAAGCGCAAAAACAAGATTACAAAGAAGCGAACTGGCCGTACCTGGCTCCTCACCGAAAATGTTTGAAAAAGCATTGAATTCTAATGCAGATTACATATTTTTGGATCTTGAGGACGCCGTTTCTCCTAACGATAAAGTTACTGCTAGAGAAAACGTAATTAAAGCACTTAAGGACCTTGATTGGAGAGGTCATGGCAAAACTATATCTGTCCGCATTAATGGCTTGGACACACACTATATGTATAGAGATGTTGTAGAACTGATGAATCAAGCTGGTGAATTTATAGATACACTTTTAATACCGAAAGTTGGCGTAAGAGATGACGTGTACATGGTCGATTGTATGGTCAGCCAAATAGAACAGGAAAGAGAACTGCAAAATAGAGTCGGACTGGAGTGTTTAATTGAGAGTGCTCTTGGAATGGTCAACATTGAGGAGATAGCTCAATCATCAGACAGGCTAGAAGCTCTTCATTTCGGTGTTGCTGACTTTGCTGCTAGCCTTCGTGCAAGAACAGTTGTAATTGGCGGATTGAATCCAGATTATCCAGGTGATCAGTGGCATCATGGATTATCAAAATTAGTAGCAACATGCAGAGCATTTGGGTTGAGACCTATTGACGGTCCATTTGGAGACATACAAGATCCTGATGGATATATCAATGCTGCCAAGCGAGGCGCTGCAATTGGTATAGAAGGAAAATGGGCAATACATCCCTCACAAATTGATCATGCGAATGACGTATTTTCACCTCTTGAAGCTGAAGTCGATAAAGCAAAAAGGATTATTGAGGAACTTGCTAAAGCTGCTGCAGAAGGAAAAGGCGCAGCTCAATTAGATGGCAGAATGATTGATGCCGCATCAGAACGAATGGCAGAGAATATCGTGAATATAAATAATCTTATTCAATCAAAAAAATAATGAACATTCACGAATATCAAGCAAAAGAGATCTTATCTAAATTCGGTGTATCTATCCCAAAGGGTGGTATCGCTTACAGCCCTGAAAATGCTAAAGATAGGGCAACTGAACTCGGAGGAGATTTATGGGTAGTAAAAGCACAAATACATTCGGGCGCTAGAGGAAAAGCTGGTGGCATTATTGTTTGCAAATCTGAACAAGAAGTGTCTGATGCAGCCAATAAACTGCTTGGTAAGACCCTCGTAACACATCAAACAGGTCCGGAAGGCAAAACTGTTCAAAGGATTTATGTTGAGGAAGGAACTGATATTAAGAAGGAATTTTATCTTGGCTTGGTATTTGATAGAAGTACCGAGAGCATTATGGTCGTAGCGTCATCAGAAGGCGGTATGAGCGTAGAAGAGATTGCAGAAGAAAAACCAGAATCTCTCATAAAAACTAGAATTGAAGCAGCAGTAGGCATGCAAGCCTATCAAGCGAGGGAGATTGCATTTGCACTTGGCTTAGAATCCAAAGCTATAAACAGGTGTGCACAAGCAATACTCGGAGCTTACAAAGCATTTAGTACTTCAGATGCTACTATGGTCGAGATTAATCCTCTTGTCTTAACAGGCGATGATCATATACTAGCTCTCGATTGTAAAATGTCTTTCGATGATAACGCATTATACCGAAATCCTAATCTCGCAGAGCTCAGAGACAAATCACAAGAAGATCCTAAGGAGACATATGCAGCAGATAGGGGCCTAAACTACATACCATTAGATGGTGAGATTGGTAATATCATTAATGGTGCTGGGCTCGCCATGGCATCCATGGATATGATACAACTTGCTGGAGGACAGCCTGCAAATTTCTTAGACGTTGGTGGTGGTGCAACGCCAGAAAAATTTGTTAAAGCCTTCAAATTAATCTCAGGTGATCCTAAGGTGAAAGTCATACTAATAAATATTTTTGCTGGTATCAATAGATGTGATTGGGTTGCACAGGGTATTGTTGATGCACTTAATCAAATAAATATTACTCAACCACTAGTTATAAGGTTAGCAGGAACAAATGTTGATGAGGGAATAAAAATTCTTAAAGACAGTAAGATTAGTTATACAGAAGCATTTACCCTAGAAGATGCAGCTAATAAAGCTGTAGAGGCCCTTAGGAATCTTGGATAATAAAATTAAATGGCAATATTAATCACAAAAGAATCTAAAATAATCATACAAGGATTCACTGGTAAAATAGGCACGTTTCATGCTGAAGAGATGATTGAATATGGCACAAATGTTGTAGGGGGTGTAACACCAGGTAAAGGCGGTCAAACACATTTGGATCGACCTGTATTCAATACAGTAAAAGATGCAGTTAGTGAAACAGGTGCTGACGCTAGTATACTATTTGTACCACCTGCATTTGCTGCTGACTCTGCCATGGAGGCTGCCGATGCTGGCATAAAAACACTCGTCGCTATAACAGACGGTATACCTGCGCACGATATGATAAAAGTTAAAAGATTTATGAGAAGATATAAATCTGAGGACAGAATGACAATGGTCGGCCCTAACTGCGCAGGCGTCATAAGTCCAGGTAAATGCATGTTGGGCATTATGCCGGGGCACATATACAAAGAGGGAGTTGTTGGTGTAATTGGTCGCTCAGGCACACTTGGCTATGAGGCAGCGCAACAGATGAAAGATTTAGGCATAGGTATCTCGACGAGTGTAGGTATTGGTGGAGATCCAATTAATGGCAGTGCATTCAAAGACCACTTGGCTAAGTTTGAAGAAGATGAGGAAACAAAAGTTATTCTGATGATCGGTGAAATAGGGGGCCCCCAAGAGGCAGAAGCTGCAGAATATGCAAAAGAACATGTATCAAAACCTATTGTTGCCTATATCGCTGGACTTACGGCTCCAAAAGGAAAAAGAATGGGGCATGCAGGAGCAATTGTTAGTGCAGGAGGTGAGTCAGCTGCTGAAAAAGTCGAAATACTTAAAGCGGCAGGTATAACTATTGCAAAGAACCCTTCTGTAATTGGCGAAACTGTCGATTCAGTTCTTAAAAATCTTAATGGCTGAGATTTCTCCTCCTCTTTTTGATATTGGCGCAAACCTTCTCGATAATCAACTTTTAAGAAATTTTGATGATGTCATTTATGAATCTAAAAAGAATAACATCCAAAAAATTATCATCACTTCCTCTAGTTTAAAGGATACGTATGATGCAAAAAAATTAATTGATAGAGAACCCAACATGTTATATACAACAGTTGGGTTTCATCCACATAATGCAAAAGAATTCGATGATAGTTGTTTAGAGAAAATGCTATCTTTATGCAAAAAAAGTTATGTCAAAAGTATTGGAGAGTGCGGGCTTGATTATAAAAGAAATTATTCTACCAAAGAAGAACAAATATACTGTTTTAAAAAACATTTAGAGCTGGCAACACTGGTTGATCTACCTATGTTCCTTCACGAGAGAGAAGCTCATGAGGATTTTATTATATTGCTGAGAGAGTACTATCATTTAGTAGAGGATGTAGTTGTTCATTGTTTTACTGGAGATAAAAAAAATTTAGAGAGCTATTTAGACATAGGTTGTTATATAGGGATTACTGGCTGGATTACGGACCCAAGAAGAGGATATCATCTTCATGATATTATTAAATATATACCCTTCGATAGGTTGATGATAGAGACAGATTCTCCATATTTGATGCCATTTAGTAATAATATTGGTAATATCAAATATAATCAGCCAAGCAATCTAGTTTATGTATTAGAGGCAATAGCCTCAATACTAAAAAAAGATAAAAAAATACTTGCAAAAGAGTTGTACAATAATAGCTGTAAGTTTTTTAATATTTAATATGAATACACTTAGTCTACCAAACGGCCACAATAATCTTCTACTTCACACTTGTTGCGCGCCTTGTTCAGGAGATATTATTTTACGTTTAAAAAACTCTAATATTAATTTTACTCTGTACTTTTACAACCCTAACATTCATCCAAAAAAAGAATATATTTTAAGAAAAAATGAGAACCTTAATTTTGCGAAAAAATACGGCATTCCATTTGTTGATGACGACTATGATACAGAAAAATGGTTCCAACAAACAAAAGGACAAGAATGGGAGCCTGAAAGAGGAAAAAGATGTAGCACATGCTTTGATATGAGATTTTTTAAAACAGCGCAGTATGCGTTTGATAATAACTTTTCTATCATTTCGAGCACTTTGGGTATTTCTAGGTGGAAAGATATGGATCAGATTAATAAATCAGGAATTAAAGCTGCTAATCAATTTAAAAATATTGAATATTGGACATATAATTGGAGAAAAGACGGGGGTTCGGAAAATATGCTTAAAGTTTCCAAATCAGAGAAATTTTACATGCAAGAATACTGCGGATGTGTCTACTCATTACGTGACACGAACGTATGGAGGAATAAAAATGGTCGTCCAGATATTACTATTGGAATTAAGTATTATTCCTTCTCAGATAAAAATACCAGTAATACCTAGCAAGAAAATTACACTCAACCAAGCTATTAAAGCTCTTGAGAGTATACTCTGAATTTGCACAATCTGATCTGACTCATTTTGAGATGAATCATATACTGATTCACCTGTCTGATTGATATATTCAATGTTACTCAAGTATGGATTGTCTGATAGTTCAAGGTTATTTATTTTATCCATCACCCGATCATAATTACTTACCATGCTTAAACAATAAGATGTAAGTCTTATTGGAATATAATCTATAAAAAACATATATTTTTTTAATTCATTTTTAGTTTGAATGTTTATTTTAAAATTATCAGAGTAAATCATTATATCTAAAACTTTATAAGTTAATGCAGCAGGTGCCCCCAGTACTATAAAGACAAAGATAATAGTAAATGTATTCCTTATTGAATTAAAAAAAAGATTTTTAATAGTTAGTCCATGAAGATTAGTCTTTGCTCTAGTTTGTTTTAGATTAGGACATAATGAAAAAAGAATGTTCTTCTCTATACTCTCGCTATTAAATTCTAATTTGATTTTAAGTTCTTCAATATCTCTATTAAACTGGTTTGTCCTTAGGGAAAATAATATTAAAATTAGACTTACTATAAAATAAATTATTATTGAAATATACTCTGCAAACGTAGTTAGAAGCATGCTGAGAATTAACACTGTAAATGCATATGCCAAGCAAATATTACTTTTTGAATATTTGTTACTATCTATTTTAGTTTTAAAATAATTGTAACCATCTATAAGGATATCGTTTTTACGATATTTTTTCAGATCATCCATGAAATATTCAATCATCAAGGCAATCAATATTATAGATATAGTAGACATGCTATTTTATTTTTCCCCAAATAAACTTAGGCCCCGGATCAACTTTCCTATCAGGAGCAATATCACTATGTCCAAGTATATTATTATCTTTGATTGATGGAAACATTTGTTTCAAATGCTTAATTGTATTTTGTAATGCGCGATATTGATCATCAGTGTAATTATCAGAAATAGATCCATGAAGTTCTATACCAATCGAAAAATCATTATAGTTAGATCGACCTGCATAATCAGATTTACCTGCATGCCATGCCCTTTTATTGAAAGGAACATACTGTATTATTTTTCCATTTCTTTTGATAAGTAAATGCGAAGAGACCTTTGTGTTCTCTAGTTCTCTGAAAGATGCGTGACTTTCATGATCTAGGATATTCAGAAATAATGATGTCACATGGTCGTTGTCATAGTGCATTTCGGGCAGACTAATACAATGAATTATAATTGTATCTACTGTAACACCAATTGGCCTATCGTCGAAATTAGGTGATTCAATATATTCACTATTTGTCAAAACAAATTCATTTTCCATTACAGTATCATTACAGAAGTTATGCTATTATCAAGGTCTTTATGAATATGACTAATATCTTAATAGATTCTGACAAAAAACTTAAAAATCTTCTATCCAAAATTGAAGAATTTTCTGAGATAGGTTTAGATACTGAATTTATTAGAGAATCCACCTACAGACCAATACTTGCACTAATTCAGATATCTCTGCCGAATGGGGAAATTTACATAATTGATCCTCAAAAAATTGAAAGAAAATCTATTATAAATAAAATATTAATAAACAGAGATACTACTAAGATTATCCATTCTGCTAAACAAGATCTTGAGGCACTATATTCATATACAGAATCATATCCAGTAAATATATTTGATACTCAAATTGCTTTTAATTTTTTATATGAGAGATCTAACGTAGCCTACTCTGTTTTGGTAAAAAACATATGCAATGTAGATGTAAAAGAAGGCTCATGGAGAACCAACTGGTTAAAACGGCCCCTGAGTGAGGAGAAGATTCAATATGCGGCTGATGACGTTAGATATCTCATTGAAATTAAAAATAAACTTGAGCATGAATTAAAGAGTACAAACAGATTCTCATGGTTCCATGAAGAACAGAATAATGAATTAAAAAAGTCTAATATTATTATAAATCCTGAGAATGCTTGGGAAAAAATTAATTATCCTCTTTATTTTGACTCCGAATGCTTAGATATGTTAAAGAAAGTTGCTTACTGGCGAGAAAATCTATCAATAAAATATGACATTCCTAAGAGATGGATATTAAGCGATTCATTACTTATTAAGATCTTAATTACAAATGAAAATAAAACTCTAGAGATAATAAGTAAAATAAAACATAAAGTTACTGAAGTTGAGTTAAATGACCTCAAAGAGTTATTGTCTTCTAAGAAAAAGATTAAAAATAAAAATATATCACCTCAAAAAGAGAGAGAACGAAAGTGCCTAGAGATGCTTAGCTATGTATCTGATGAATTTAAAATAGATCCTACAATCATTGCAAATAAACGGGATATGGAGATATTTATTCACTCAAATGAGAAAGCACGTTTTATGAAAGGGTGGAGATATCAAATATTTGGTAAACTGGTACAATAAGTTATGAGAAAATATTCGTCAAAACTTGTAGATGGGAAAGATAGAGCGCCAAGTAGATCAATGCTGAGGGCTGTTGGCTTCACAGATAAAGATTTTCGTAAACCACAAGTAGGGATTGCGTCTACTTGGAGTATGGTTACCCCATGCAATATGCATATCAATGATCTTGCTAAAGTAGCCACCCGTACGATTGATGCTAATGGTGGCAAGGCTGTTAATTTCAATACAATTACAATTTCTGATGGGATATCGATGGGTTCTGATGGAATGCGTTACTCATTGGTGTCTCGAGAAATTATTGCAGACTCAATTGAAGCAGTTGTAGCAGGTGAGGGACTGGATGGTTTTATTAGCTTTGGAGGATGTGATAAGAATATGCCTGCATGTGTGATGGCCATGTTAAGACTAAATAGACCATCTATATTTGTCTATGGAGGTACAATTCTACCAGGTATTCATAAAAATAAGAAAATTGATATCGTCTCAGTCTTTGAAGCTGTGGGTAAAAATGCTAACGGAGAAATCAATGACAAAGAGCTTCATCAAATTGAAAAAAAGGCAATTCCTGGTCCTGGTTCGTGTGGTGGTATGTACACTGCAAACACTATGGCATGTGCAATAGAAGCCATGGGATTATCTTTACCAAATAGTTCTGCTCAAACTGCAATTTCTAAATCGAAACTCACTGATACAAGAGATGCAAGCAAAGCACTTATGAAATGCATAAATAAAGATCTTAAACCTCGTGATATAGTTACAAAAAAATCTCTAGAGAATGCTATTACAGTTGTTATGGCACTTGGTGGATCCACTAATGCCGTCCTTCATTTACTAGCAATCGCAAATGAGGCAAACATTAAACTATCACTGCAGGATTTTGAAAGAATTGGCAGAAAAACACCAGTTTTAGCTGATTTGAAACCTAGTGGTAAGCATTCCATGGCGGAGCTTGTAAAAATTGGAGGTGTTGCCCCATTGATGAAAATGCTTATAGATAAAGGACTAATGCACTCTAATTGTATTACTGTAACAGGAAAAACAATAAAAGCTAATCTAAGCAAGATTAAACCATACCCTCACAATCAGAAAATAATTAGACCTATCAATAAGCCACTCAAACAAGATGGGCACTTAATAGTTTTAAGAGGAAATATAGCACCTCAAGGCGCTATTGCAAAAATATCTGGAAAAGAGGGTACATACTTTAAAGGTAAAGCAAGAGTTTTTAATTCAGAGGAAAAGTGTTTAGAGTCAATTTTAGCAGGAAGGATTTCAAAAGGAACCGTGATTGTTATTAAAAATGAGGGACCTGTTGGAGGCCCAGGTATGAGAGAAATGCTATCACCCACCTCAGCAATTATGGGACAAGGTCTAGGTAATGATGTAGCACTCATAACTGATGGAAGATTCTCTGGAGGAAGCCATGGATTCGTTGTTGGGCACATTGCTCCAGAAGCTGCAATTGGTGGACCGTTGCATATTGTAAAAAATGGTGACCCAGTTGAAATATGTGCTAAGAAAAGGGAAATTAATATTCTGATTTCTAAGAAGGAATTTCAAAAAAGAATGAAATTACCTAATAAACTTACTGCCTCTGTAAGTAATGGTGTTTTGACAAAGTATGCAAAGCTAGTAAGTCAAGCAGACACTGGAGCAACAACGCATTAATTTATAATATTGAGTTCATTAGGATAGATTTTCTTTACTAAATGCAATATTCTCTCCAACCTATCTAAAGGTTCTTGCATCGAAATTAGATCAGCTTTATCGTCTAGCTCTATAGGTAGACATTCGATCAATCGAAACCCTAACCAGTTTGCATCATTATATTTTGGTTTGATATGAAATATGTACGATTTAATTTCAGGATAAATCTTTTTATAAAATTTTGATAAAATTTGATATTTTTGTGGTACGAGATAATCAATACCACATTCAACCTCTTCAGCATCACCCTTCAATAAATTAGCTTCATCAAGAGCACAGTTACTTAATTTGACAATTTTTTTACCTTCTACTGTTATACCTAATAATCCTCCATCAAGTTGAGACCAATCAACAATTTGTACATAACTTGCATAATCATAAACTGACGAAATATATTCAGAATCTCTTTTTGTTAATGCGATAATAAAACCCTCATTATTTTTAAGACATTCTCTTGTCATATCTAAGTATCTCCTTTCAAAAATCCTTAAAGGAAATTGTCCACCTGGAAGTATTATGCTTTTTAATGGAAAGATTGGTATATTTTTATATGTTTTCATTTTTAAATTTTAGTGATAATGAGTTAATACAATATCGAAGATATGTGGGCCTAGGACCATCATTAAAAACATGCCCTAAATGCGAGTCACACTTTCCACATTTTACTTCAGTTCTTACCATACCATGGGAGTTGTCGGTTATAAATGTAAAATTATCCTTGTTAATTACATCATAAAAACTTGGCCATCCAGATTGAGAGTCATATTTCTGCTTCGAGGAGAACAAATTGGTTCCACAACAAAGACATTCATAGATACCTTCCTCTTTATTGTTTAGATATTTTCCTGAGAAAGGAGGCTCTGTCCCTTTGTTTTGAGTGACATGAAACTCCTCTTCTGTTAACTCTTCTTTTAGCTTCTTTTTATCCATGTTTGATTGATTTGATGATATTCTCCGTACTTTTATTAGATAATATTAAAATAACATCAAAATTGTTTTCACAATCGAGATAGTGTCCTATTTGGGACTCACATTCAATAACATTTATTTTAATGTTATTCTTAAACAATCTCTTAATTTCTCTTTTTTCACTTAAAACTAAAGCTTTGTCTGACAATTTTAGTGATGATAGTAATTCTTTATTATGTACTCCTAGTGTCATAGAATTCGATCCTGGGACGAGTATCGTCAAAAGCCTTTTCTTTTTATATTTTTGCTTCATTGAGTAGACCGAGGCTTTTATAGCAGTTGGATGATGTGCAAAATCATCATAAATCTTCATACTATTTATTTCTCCTATGAAGTCCATACGTCTATTGACTCCTTTAAAGCATGATAATGCTTTGATCTGAGATCTTATAGGTATTTTTAATTCATTACATGTTGCTATTGCAGTTACAGCATTCATGTAATTATGTTCTCCAATAATATTCTCTGGAAGAGGAAACTTCTTATTTGCATATTTAAGTAGATCTTTATTCCCGCCCATAAGGCTGAAGTCACCCAATGATTTTTTCGTGCCTATCTTAATTAACTTTGACCATATTCCATGTTTGAGTAATTTTTTGATATTTGCGTCATTGTTATTGATAATTAATGATCCATTTGAGGGTATTAGTCTGACCATGTGATGAAAAGATTTTATAACAGCCTCTATATTTTCAAAAATATCAGCATGGTCGTATTCAATGTTATTAATTATAGCTATAGTAGGGCAATAATGAATGAATTTAGATCTTTTATCAAAGAATGCTGTATCATACTCATCGGCTTCAATGACAAAATATTCTGAACTTGTTAAAGCAACAGAATTAAACCTACCTTTTGGTGAACCCCCTATAAGATAACTTGGATTATAATTACTTTTCTTTAATATGTGAACAATCATAGATGTTGTTGTAGTCTTTCCATGCGTACCACTTACAGCAATTACTTTCTTTTTCTTAAGTATATTTTCATATAACCATGCGGGACCTGATGTAAAATTAATGTTATTTTTTAGAATATATTCTATAACTTTATTCCCCCTGGACATAACATTCCCGATAATGACTAAATCCTTATTTTTAACATCTTTTATATGATGTCCTTTTATGATGCTTATATTTTGTTTTTTCAAAATAGTTTTAATCGGATCATAACAGGCACTATCAGAACCCGTTACATGATGACCTTTTTTTTTGGCAAGAATCGCTATACCAGACATGAATGTTCCGGCAATCCCTAAGATATGAATGTTCATACAAGAAGAGACAGTACAATGATTAACATGAATCCTATTATCATGCTGTATAGAAATGATATGGACAAACCCATAAAAGTAGTACAGTCTAATGTATGTTTGAAGATATATCCGTATATAACCCAAGAATATAAAGTTGCGATAAGAATAACTATGATGACTGAGTCTGATGTGCCACTCAAATAAAATATCAAGCTTGTAACTAATCCTATAAAGGCATGAATACCTAATATTGAGGTAGCAGATTGCACATATCTAACTCGATATCCAGTTGTTGAGGACATATTTTCTTTTACACTCAATACAGTCTGGATGAAAAATAAACTAGCTCCTACGTAAATTAAAGAGGTGATAAAAGCAATTCCCAAGTTATAGTTAACATCATTTGGAATGAAACTTATCAGTAGGTTTAAGATTATGAATATATTCAGAAGGCTTTTACTCGATGGCAAGTCCTGAGGCCCCTTTTTGAAAAGCATAATATCTTTGAAAGTAGTGATAATTCCATTCATAAAGTGTTATAATTATTCAACTTATTACATAAGGATATCATATTGGATGACAAGTCAATAATAAAATCATACAAGCGAGTATCAGGTTTTTATGATTATACTTTTGGTCAAATATTTAGACCAGGTCAAAAAAAGCTTGTTAGCATGATGGATTGTACATCCAATGATAAAGTGCTTGAAATAGGTATCGGCACTGGCACATCTTATCGATATTATCCTCAAGATACACATGTAACGGGTATAGATATATCTCCAGATATGCTCAAAAAAGCTGAAAAAAATATTAAAAAACATAACCTTCGCAATAAAGATGTTTTAATGATGAATGGAGAACAACTTAAATTTGATAATAATACATTCGATAAAGTTGCAGGAATGTATGTTGTTTCTGTGACACAAAATCCAGATTTACTTATCAAAGAAATGAAGAGGGTTTGTAAACCAAATGGCGATATTTATCTGGTTAATCATTTCAGTTTTGATACAGACAGTAAATATTTGAAAATTTTAGAAAAAGGCTTGATGCCAATCAGCAAGTACCTTGGATGGAGACCATATTTTCCGTTTTCAGAATTTAATGCTTATGCTAAGTTGAATGTAAAATCGATATCTAAAGTTAATATATTCGACTACTGGGGAATCATACACGCTGTTAACAGTCCAGTTACCTAGCCAACAGCTTTATCAATCATCTTCTGAAGTTCACCAGATTGATGTAGATCGAGAGTAATGTCACAACCACCAATAAGTTCCCCCTTGATATAGAGTTGTGGAAATGTTGGCCAGTCTGCAAAATTTGGAAGCTCTTGCATAATTTCTGAATCTAAAATTACATTTACATAGGCGAATTCTTTTCCGCAACTTTTAAGTGCCTCTACAGTTCTTGCTGAAAAACCACACATTGGCATTTGAGGCGTACCTTTCATGTATAATATTACAGGACTTTCTTCGACTTGTTTTTTTATTCTATCTAATGCTGACAATTATATCTCCTCACTGTAGAATTATATATCTTGTCATGCTACTGTTCAACATTAAGTTGTAACCATCTTTCTAAAAGGGTAAA
>MDSZ01048777.1_pt1 | contig 12453 bp, 11 predicted proteins | sample 811201 | NCBI WGS metagenome assembly MDSZ01 (sample SAMN05326647, study PRJNA326480) | marine metagenome | isolation source: seawater | place: Indian Ocean: North | collected 2010
CATCGCCCATTTCTTCGGCGCACCCGTCACCGTCACGGCCCAGGCATGGGAGAGAAAGGCGTCGAATGCGTCGAACTCCGGCCGCAGGGTGCCGATGACGTGGTCGACGGTATGGATCAACCGCGAATACATCTCGATCTGGCGGCGGCCAATCACTTCGACCGAACCGGGCTCGCAGATGCGCGACTTATCGTTCCGGTCGACGTCGGTGCACATGGTGAGCTCCGACTCGTCTTTCTTGGAATTCAACAGGGTGAGAATCTGGCTAGCGTCCTGGATCGGGTCGGCGCCGCGGCGGATCGTGCCGGATATCGGACAGGTTTCGACCCGACGGCCTTCAACACGCACGAACATTTCGGGCGAGGCGCCGACGAGATATTCCTGCTCGCCGATATTCATGAAGAACCCGTAGGGCGCCGGATTCGCCGTCATCAGCCGTCGGAATATCTCCGATGGCGGCTCCGCCACCGGTTGCCATGTGTTGACGCCCGGAACCGTCTCGAACAGGTCGCCCGCCTTGAAGTACTCCTTCGCCTTACTCACGGTCATTCCATATTCGCCGGGCGCATGGTCGCTTTCGGTCGGGCCGGGAGCGGCGAACTTGAACGGCTCGACAGGGCCGCTCCGGGACATGCCTGCCGTCGAGCGGCCTCCTGCTTCGAACTCGTAAGCGTGCCACAACGCCTCGCCTCGTTGGTGATCGACCAGCAACAGCCGGTCCGGCAGGTACAGGAGAAGGTCCCGCTGATCACTATCAATATTCTGCTTGCGATCGAGCGGTTCGAACTGGAAAGCGAGGTTGTAGCCGAAGGAGCCGTAGAGGCCGAAAAATGACTCTTCCTCAGGCGCGCCAAAGAAGTCGAGGACTTCGCGTACCAGGGAGAAGATCGACGGCTGTTTACTGCGCTGTTCTTCTGGAAACCGTTCCGTGGATTGTTTTATCTGGGCGTTGAAGCCGTCCTCCGTCACGTCATAGCCATCAAGGAAGTCCAGTTCCGGGAGGCGCGACGCCAGCGCGTCGACCAGCACCTGCCCGCGATCCGACAGCGCGCAGACCCGCGCGGCACGGCCAACCGCCGAAATTTCGACCGGCGGGTCGATGAAACCCATGTCCCAACGCGTGTAGCGTCCCGGATACTCAAAGTCGGAAGAAAGCAGCACACCGCGACGGGAGTCGAGCGAGTCGACCAGCAGCATACGTGCACCCTCGTAGGTCTCAGGTTCCGTGGTACGGGTTACACGGACGCCGCCCTTGGTGGTAAAGTTGTTTGTTTCGTTCGTCCTCATCTTCGGTTTCCTTCAAGTCTACCTCGACCGTCCGAGCCCCGAGCGTTGCCGACGTCGAAAAACAAAATGGCTGCCCGGGTTCTGGCAGCCATCAAATTCATGCATGATAAAGGAGGCCACCGTTTCAGTAACGCAGCCACCACCATTCCGAAATCATCGAGCACATTCTCATAGCGTCGCTATAGAGACACAAAGCCCCAAGAGGGTCAATCCGGATTTAGACTCCCCCGTTGCCTGTTCCCGTCATGGGCATGATCTATCTTGGTATAGAGATAGAAAATTCGACGAGAAGGTCTGCAGGCACGTAGACCGGTTCCATGGATTGATCAACCAAGAAACTCCCTGCAATCAAAACTCCGGGCAGGCTTAGGCTTGCCCAACACTTGCCGGGAGAATGAGGCGAAGAGATAGATGAGCGACGCCAAGACCATTGCGTTCCAATCCTCGGAGGGATTTCCCATTGCCGCCGACGCCTATGGTGACCCTTCCCACGATCCCGTGTTGTTCATGCATGGCGGCGGCCAGACCCGTCACGCCTGGGGTGGTGCAGCGGCCGCACTTGCTAAGCATGGGTGGTACACCATCAGCATGGACCATCGCGGCCATGGCGATAGCGGCTGGTCGGAAGATGCCAATTACGAACTCGACTACTTCGTCGAAGATTTCCACACGGTCCAGGAACAGATCGGCCGCCGGATGGTGGTCTGCGGCGCATCGCTCGGCGGACGCACGGCGCTGCTCGGTCTCGGAGGCGGCAATCAGGACCTTACCTCGGCACTGATTCTGGTCGATATCGCACCGAAGACAGAGCCGAAAGGCGTTGCGCGTATTCAGCAGTTTATGCGCGCCAACCTCGACGGCTTCCCGGACCTGGAGGCGGCGGCGGACGCGGTTGCCGCCTATCGCGAGCACCGCTCGCGCCCAAAGGACATCAGCGGCCTGAAGAAGAACCTTCGCCTCAAGGCGGATGGGCGCTGGTACTGGCATTGGGACCCGAAATACATCGACCGGCGTGACCGCGAGGACCCCTCCCGTGTCGAGCGGGTGCGCGAGGTAACGCCGAACATCAAGGTGCCGACCTTGTTAATCCGCGGCGGCAGCAGCGATGTAGTAAGCCCCGAAGGCGTGAAGGACTTCCTCGAACTGCTACCGACGGCGCAGTTCATCGATGTCGCCGATGCGGGCCACATGGTCGCCGGCGACAAGAATGACATCTTCACCGATGCGGTGATGGAGTTTCTCGGGCGTACCTTCACGGAACACGCGGCCGATTGATGACGATGGAGACCATCGAGTACGTGGGCTCCGGCGGCGTGACGCTTATAGCCGACGTACGGGGCGACCCGGACGCCAACCCGATCCTGTTCATGCATGGCGGCGGCCAGACGCGGCATTCATGGGGTGGCGCGGCGGAGCTCCTCGCTGAGCGTGGATGGCAGACGATCAGTATCGACCTACGAGGGCACGGCGACAGCGGCTGGTCGGAGGAAGGCGATTACGAGGCGGAACACTTCGCCGCCGATATCAATGCGGTTCTGGCAACGCTCGGCCGCAAAGCGGTGCTTGTGGGTGCGTCCCTCGGCGGACGGACGGCGACTTTCGTCGTCGGCAACGGGGTGCCGGACCTCTGCCGGGCGTTGGTCCTGGTCGACATCACGCCGAAGATCGAGACGAAAGGTGTCGAGCGCATCCTGGCATTCATGAACAAGCATCCGGACGGATTCGAGACGGTCGAGGACGCCGCCGACGCCGTAGCTGAGTACCGCGAACACCGCTCCCGCCCAAAGGATGTCAGCGGCCTCAAGAAAAATCTTCGCCTGCGGGAGAACGGCCGATGGTATTGGCATTGGGACCCGAAATTCCTCGAACGGCGGCACCCGCATGAGGAGGCGGCGTCGGAAGCGATCAGCGCGGCTGCATCACGGATTTCCATCCCGACCCTGCTGGTGCGCGGCGGCAGCAGCGACGTGGTGAGCCTCGCCAACGTGGAGGACTTTATGCGCCTTGTCCCGCATGCAGAATTCGTCGACGTCGCGGAGGCTGGCCACATGGTCGCCGGCGACCGCAACGACGCTTTCGCGGGCGGTGTGATCACCTTTCTGGAAAAGACGTTCGGCTGATAGAGGCCACATAGGGTTCTATCCGGCCGGAATCGTCTTCTGGGTGCTCTGTTTCAGGTAAGCGCCGGGCATGGAGGTACAGGGCGACGCGACAGCCGATTTCTCTTAGTTCGATGAATATGTCTGGCGGAACGCCTTCTGCAGAGGGTGCGCCACACATCTCGGTTGGCGCTTCGAAGGAACGGACGTCTTCTGCGGACTAGTGAAGCCGAAGCTGACGATGATCAAGCCGATGTAAGGCCTATTCCGCCGCAACTGCGACACCCGCGGGACAGCTGACGCCGGTCCCACCGAGACCGCAATAGCCGCCTGGGTTCTTGGCGAGGTACTGCTGATGATAGTCCTCGGCGTAATAGAACTCGGGTGCCTCGATAATTTCCGTCGTAATCTTGGGGTATTCTGCCTTCACGAGGGAAGCCTGATACGCGTCACGCAAAGCTTCCGCGGCCGCGCGCTGGGCATCCGAATAAACGTAGACGCCGGAGCGGTACTGCGTGCCAACATCGTTGCCCTGGCGCATCCCCTGGGTTGGGTCGTGCCCTTCCCAGAAAACTCGCAATAGCGATGCGAAAGAGACAGCCGTCGGGTGATAGACCACGCGGACCACCTCGTTGTGGCCCGTGCCGCCGGAACAAACCTCCTCATACGTGGGATTCGGCGTGTATCCCGCGGCATAACCAACCGAGGTCGAAAACACACCTTCGGTCTGCCAGAACAGCCGTTCCGCCCCCCAGAAACATCCAAGGCCGAACAGCGCCAACTCGGTACCCTGCGGGAACGGCGGCTTCAGCGGGTTCTTATTTACGAAATGGGCCGACGGCACCGGCATTTCCGTCTCGCGGCCGGGCAAAGCGCTGTCCGGCGTCGGCATCTGAACTTTTTTGGGCGAAAGGAAAAACATGATCGATATTCCCGTGTCTGGCATTCCTGCTTGAGGATATATTGGGGTGAAGCGGTGCCGCCCGCAAGGTCTCCCAGCGGGTAGGCTTTCACGTTTACGGGATGGAGGCGACGTGGCAGGAGATCCCGAAGTCGCGATTATTGGCGCGGGCGCGGCCGGTCTGGCGGCGGCGCGCACCCTGCGGGGCGCGGGCGTTCGTGTGATTGTCCTCGAAGCGAAGGACCGCATTGGCGGCCGCGCCTTCACGGATGTTGATAGCGTGGGCATCGCCTGGGACACGGGGGCGCACTGGCTCCACGACCAAGGGCGCAACTTCTTCGCCCGTTATGCGGAAAGCGAAGGCATACCGCTAGTGCCTGTCGTCGAGAATCGACACGTGTGGTCCGGCGCCGGTTGGGCGGAGGAAGTGCTGATCGATGACTACGATTCTTACTGCGACCTGGCGTTCGACCGCATCGCGGCTCTCGGCGTCGCGTACCAAGACCAAGCCGTTGGCAATGCCTTGCCGCCACACCACTTATTCCGCCCCACATTCGAATCTTGGTATGCTGCGCTCTCCGGCATGGAACCGGATCGCAGTTCCGCGCATGACGACTGGCAGTACCGTGACGATACCGGCAACAAACGCGTCTGGTGCGGATACGGCGCACTGCTGGCCCGATACGCCGCCGGCATTCCGGTTGAAACCGCCACGCCGATCCGGCGCATCGATTGGTCGGGACCTGGTGTTGCGATCGAGACAGACCGGGGTCGCCTAGTGGCACCGGTCGCGATCGTGACGGTCTCCAATGCCGTCCTCGGGCAGGATGTAATTACCTTCTTACCGGCATTGCCGGATACCTTCCTCGGAGCGGTTGAAGGGATCCCCCTCGGCGAGGCGGAGAAGGTCGCCTTCGCGTTCGACCGCGACGTCTTTGGCTTAGAAGACGCGCATCTGGCATTCCTGCATACGACGCCCGAAATCGCCCGATTTCAGATCAGACCCTTCGGAGAGAATATCGCCGTCGCCTACATGGCGGGACGCTTCGCCCGCGACATAGCCGCAGCGGGTGAGGCGGCAATGACCGATTTTGCAATCGACCAGCTTGTCGAGGTCTTCGGTTCGACGATCCGGCGGGAGATCAAAAGCACAAAGACGACGGGTTGGTGCGCCGACCCCCATATCGGCGGCGGGTATTCATCCGCCCTACCGGGTGCCGCGGAAGGCCGAAAGCTGCTCGCGGAGCCTCTCGGCGGCCGTTTGTATTTTGCAGGTGAGGCTCACACGGTCGATGCGTATGGCACGGTACATGGCGCCCATCGTTCGGGCACGGAGACGGCGGGCCGGGTTCTCTCCCGGCTGATGCGCTGATCCCAGGCTTCCCTCCTGCAGGCTGGCGGGCCATGTTTATGGAACAGCAATTCGCTTCGGAGGATTTGCAATGGCGCTCGATCAGGCGCATACGAAAGACGAACCGGTTTTGGAAACCCTCGCCAATTGGGCCGCGGAGGCATCCGCGGAATGGCCTGAATTGGCGCGCGAGAGGGCGGCACAGGCCATCGAAGACACCGTCGCGTGTATGGTTGCCGGCGCGGACGACCTTTGTCCGGTCAAGGTGCGTAAAGGTATCACCCATTGGGGCAGCGGAACCTCCTCGGTCGTCGGACAAAGCGAAAAAGCGCCCGCACCCTGGGCGGCCATGGCCAATGGCGCCGCAGCGCACGCGCTCGATTACGACGACAACGTTCAAGTGGTACTCGGACACACCTCGGCGGTGCAAGTGCCAGCGCTGTTGGCGCTCGGGGAGGCTGTCGGCGCCACCGGCAAACAAGTTGTCGACGCCTATATCATCGGCTTCGAAATCGGCATGGCGCTCGGCCGTGGCGTTAACTGGTCGCACTACAATATCGGATGGCACTCGACCTCGACGATCATCGAGATCGCCACCGCGGGCGCCTGTGCCCGATTGCTCGGGCTGGACCGGGCCGGAATGGCACATGCGCTCAGTCTGGGCACCTCCATGGCGGGCGGACCGAAGGCGCAATTCGGCTCTATGGCCAAATCATTCCACGCTGGCCTGGCTGCGCAACAGGCCATAACGTCGGCGCAACTCGCCGCGGCCGGTCTCGAGGGACGAATGGAGGTCCTGGAAGCACCGATGGGTTTCCTCGAACTCTTCGGAGGCAAGTTCCCGCCAGGATGGGAGGATGCACTTGACGGTTTCGGACAGACGCTCGCGATTCTGGAGCACGGTATCGTCCCCAAACGCCATCCCTGCTGCGCATCAACCCACAAATGCCTTGATGCCGTCCTCGATTTGCGGCGGGAACACGGCTTCACGGCGGATCAGGTCGACAGCGTCCATACGGTCGTTGGCAGTTCGAACAAACGCAACCTGTCCTACGACGATCCGCAGAACGACCGGGAAGCCAAGTTTTCCATGCAATACTGCCTGGCGCTCGGCCTGGTGCAGGATCATCTTCGGATTGCCGACTTCGCTCCCGAAGCCGTATCCCGACCGGAGCTCCGTGCCCTCATCCCACGGATCACGATGGATGCGTTTCCAGTGGAACGCGAACGAGCGGGCGAGACACCTCCCGATCACGAAGTGACGGTTCGCCTGAAGGACGGAACCGTCTTCGAAACAACCCGTGCACACCCGCGCGGGACGATCCACGACCCGTTCGACGCAGCGGACCGTGCGGCGAAATACGCCGACTGCATAGCCGGCAAACTGGACGATAACGACAGCGCGGCTCTCGCCGATGTGCTCACGCGGTTTGAGGCGGTTAACGACCTCGACGAGGTCATGCGCTTCCTTCGCTTCGACTTGGGGTAGGAAAATTGGGACAGACGATTACTGAAAAAATTTTATCCGCCCATTCCGGACAGCCTCGGGTCTCGCCCGGCGATATCGTGATGGCGGACCTCGACCTCGTGGTCGACCTTGATATCGTATTCGGCATCACCGGCGGTCACCAGACACCGACCCGCGTCTTCGACCCTGATAAGATCGTCGTAGTAGCGGACCATACCGTGCCAGCACCCAGTATCGCGGCGGCAAATGCGATGAAGCGTATGCGGGCGTTCGTCGAGCGATTCGGAATCGAGAAGTTCTACGCCGAGGGGCGCCACGGGATCGCGCATGTGGTGCTCGGAGAGGACGGCTTGGCCCTTCCGGGCATGACGATTGCCTGTGACGATTCCCATTCCTGCTCGTCCGGTGCCCTCAATTGCCTAGCACGAGGTCTCGGCCTGGCGGACATGATGTATGCCCTCTGCAAGGGCCAGGCGTGGTACATGGTCGGGTCGACAATAAAGATCATTCTGGAAGGTGAGCTGGGCGACCGCGTCTACGCGCGCGATATCCTGCATCACATCGCGCACGTCCATGGCGCTTTTCCGGGACACAACCTCGAATGGGGCGGTGATGCCGTTGCCGCAATGCCCATGCAGGGCCGGTTTACGCTTGCGACATTGTCAGCCGAGCTCTCGGCGGAGTTTTCTCTTTTCCCGCACGATGCGGTGCTAGCGGCATACCTGAAGGACCGGGCATCGAAACCTTACGACCCGGTCGCGCCGGACCCTGACGCCAACTACGAAGAAACGATCCGGATTGATGTCTCCGCGCTTGAACCGTTGGTCGTCCTGCCGAACAAAGTGGCCCACAACGCCGCGCCGGCGCGAGAGCTTGGCGAAGCGAAGATCGACCAGGCCTTTATCGGTTCCTGCGCGAATGGACGGATCGAGGATTTTGCTGTAGCGGCCGAGATACTCATTGGCCGGCAAGTGGCGCCCGGTGTGCGAATGATCGTGACACCAGGCAGCCAGTCCGTCCTCCAGGAGGCAATTGCGAAAGGCTATGTCGAGACGCTGATGAATGCAGGCGCGGTCGTTACGAACTCGACCTGCGGCGCGTGTTACGGCGGACATATGGGTGTCCTGGGAGACGGCGAGGTCTGCATCACCGCAAGCACACGGAACTTTCAGGGCCGAATGGGGAGCCCGGAAGCGGACATATACCTCGGCTCTCCTGCAACAGTCGCGGCGTCGGCGGTTCGGGGTGTCATCACCGACCCGAGGGAGCTTTAGACCATGGCATTACAATCGGAAGGAACGGCCTGGATCTTTGGCGACGACATCAATACCGACCTGATTCTGCCGGGTGCCGCATTCCTGATGCCGGTGGAAGAACAGGTGAAATATTGTTTTTCCGCTAATCGGCCGGGATGGGTCGACGAAATGCAGCCCGGCGACATCGTGGTCGCGGGGCGAAATTTCGGACTTGGCTCGGCACGCCCCATCGGCAATGTCTTCGCACGGCTCGGGGTCGCCGGCATCATCGCGGCATCCTTCAACGGGCTCGGTCTGCGCAATTGCGTCAATTACGGCATTCACGTTCTGCCGTGCCCCGATGCGACGCAGATTATCTCGGACGGCGAGCGCATAGCAGTGGATTGGCAGGCGGGCACCGTGCGCAGTCTTTCGCGCGGCGGAGAGACTTCCGGGAAGCCGGTTCCTCAGGCATTGCTCGATATCGCGGAGGCCGGCGGCGTCATTCCGGTCCTGCAAGCGGAAGGGCTGCTCGAGGCGGCTGAGGACGCATAATTTTGCCGTGGCTCTTTTCCCGTCGGGGTGGACACCTTAAATAATCGGTTGCCATGGGTGAATTTCTCGACACGAAAGGCCTTGCCTGCCCGCTGCCCGTTCTCAAGACGCGCCGCGCGCTGCGCAATATGCCATCGGGTGAAATCCTGACGGTCGAAGCCACCGATCCGGCATCGGTGATCGACTTCACCCACTTCTGCAACACGACCGGCCACGAAATGGTCGAGCATATGGAGGTCGACGGCGTCTTCACCTATGTAATTCGCCGCGGCGGCTGATGCGGCGCCCCGAGGAATTCCGTAACGCCATAGAAGAAGCGTCTGGACGGATCGCCCCCTATATTCGGCACACACCAACGATGGCATTGAATGCCGGGGACCTGGGCGTGCCGTCACCGGTCTGCCTCAAACTCGAATGCCTCCAGCATACCGGGTCCTTCAAGGCTCGGGGAGCGTTCAACAGGCTGTTGAGCAACGATGTTCCCGCCGCCGGCGTAATCGCGGCTTCTGGCGGGAACCATGGCATTGCCGTCGCTTATGCGGCGCAGATACTCGGACACAAGGCAGACATATTCGTGCCAGAGATATCATCTCCGGTGAAGGTCCAAAGGCTGCGAGATTACGGCGCGAATGTGAATATCGTAGGCGCAACCTACGCGGAAGCACTGGCCGCGAGCGAAACGCGTGTTCGGGAGAGCGGCGCCCTTGTGGTTCACGCCTATGACCAGTCGGAAGCCGTTGCGGGTCAGGGTACGACAGCGCGCGAGCTGGAGGCCCAGGAAGGTGTTTTCGATACCCTGGTTGTAGCCGTGGGTGGCGGCGGCTTTATCGGCGGGATTGCCGCCTGGCATCAGGGCCGGACGCGGATCGTCGCCGTAGAGCCGAAGAACTGTCCGACGCTCCACGCCGCACGGGAAGCAGGCGCGCCAATCGATGTCGAAGTCGGCGGCGTTGCCGCTGATGCACTCGGCGCCCGGAAAATTGGAAAATACGCCTTTGCCATCGCTGAATCCTATATCGAACAGACGGTATTGGTGGACGATACGGCCATCCGGGACGCGCAAATTCGCTTGTGGAGCGACCTTCGCATCCTCGCCGAACCCGCAGGTGCGGCGGCACTCGCCGCTCTGACCTCCGGAGCGTACCGACCAGATAAGGGCGAACGTGTTGCCATCATGGTGTGTGGCAGCAACGCCGATCCCGCGACCCTCGCCGACTGACCCTGTGCGGTTGCCGGTTATACGCCAGATTACATTGCGGTAGCCATGCGAGGAGGATTGAAGCCGTGAGCCTGACAATCAGACCGCTGTCCAATGCGTTGGGGATCGCAGTCGAAGGGGCGAACCTGTCAAAGCCGGTTCCGCCAGGCGATCTAGCGCGCATCAAGCGGGCGCTGATCGACCATCTCGTCATGGTGGTCCGCGATCAGTCCCTCGATCCGGTTCAATTGCTGGCGGCCGTGCGCCTCTTCGGTGAGACAATGGAACAACATCTTTCCGATACCTTGATGCAGGACCATCCGGAGATCGCCGTCCTAGACAGCCGAAAGATGCCGCCCGACAAGCAGGGCCGCGTGATTCCCTTCGGCGCACGTGATTGGCATACGGATCACACCAATCATGAACGGCCGCCAAAATATACGGCGCTTTATGCCGTGAAGCTGCCGACCGAGGGCGGGGACACGAGTTTCGCCAACATGCACACGGCCTACACAGAGCTCCCCGCGGATGAGCGTAAATCGTTGGAAGAACTGGAAACCGTGAACAAGATCGAGGATTTCGCCTATATCAGCGAAGAAGCCCGTGCAAAATTTGGCACGCTGCCACGACACCCGCTGATCCGCACCCATCCCGAAACGGGAAAAAAGGCGATATATGTCCACCCGGGGAAGCTTGAGCGGATTGTCGGGCGCGAGGCCGAGGAAAGTAATGAGTTCGTCGGCGCCCTACTTGATCGCGTGATCGGCGAAGCGAATACCTACCGTCACAAATGGCGAGCGGGCGATCTGTTATTCTGCGACAACCGCGCGGTCATGCACCGTGCCCACCGCGACTACGACATGGCGGAAGGCCGGGTGATGCACCGGATCATCCTCCAAGGCGACCGACCCGTTTAGCTTCCGAGCGGCATAGCCGCGCCTAGTCGCCCCCTGCAGCCGCGGCCTTCTCCGGCTCCAGCTGCGCCCAAATTCTTGCTAAGACGGCTCTCGAAGGGACTGGTGTCGACCTCTCCAAGCCCGGTCTTGAGGCGGCCAGCACTTTAGTTTTCCACTCCTGCTGTTCCGCCTCCGCGTCTTGGAACTCGGGCATGAACTCGTTTCCAAACAACTCGAAGCTTCCGCAGATATGCTCGCGGGAGTTGATACCTACAAATTCAGCAGGATAATTTGGCCGACTTAAAAGGTCATTGACGAAGAGTTTCTGCCCCGCGCTATCATACGACGGATGCGGAATCTACAGTGCGTAAAAAATACCCAATTTCATGAACACCTCTCCTAACCGCCGCCCAGCATGCCGCCGTCGATTACCAGTTCCGTGCTGTTAATATAACGGCTTTCATCAGACGCGAGAAACAGCGCCGCATTGGCAACATCCTCAACTTCACCGAGGCGCCCAAGTGGCACGGTCGTCGTGCGTTTCTTCGCAGTTTCCTCGAGCTCACCATAGTAACTCAGGACCGCCTCTCCCAATGGTGTGCGCACCATCCCCGGATGGATCGAGTTGCACCGGATGTTATATCCCTGCCGCCCGCAATAAGCCGCGACCGACTTTGTGAGCTGACGCACCGCTCCTTTCGATGCACCGTAGGCCGCTATGCCGGGCGTCGCGCGGAAGCCTGCGGTCGAGGAGATGTTGACGATCGAGCCACCGCCGCTTTCCTTCATCGCCTGTATAACAGCGCGACAACCCAGAAAGACACCGTCGCTGTTCACCTCGTTCACGAATTTCCACTCGTCGAGGCTCATATGCTCGATATCTTGCGCCGCACCCGTACCCATAACGCCGGCATTGTTCATCAGAATGTCGAGCCGTCCGTGCATCGACAGGGTCTCATCCACCACGCGCTTCCAATCATCTTCCAACCTGACATCATGCGCCAAGGCTGTCGCCGCATTGCCTATTTCGCGCGCCACCGCCTGCACACCTCCCTCGTTCTTGTCCGTCAAAACGACCTTCGCACCCTCACGCGCGAAGACTTTCCCCGTCGCCGCGCCAAAACCCGACGCTGCACCCGTGATCAACGCGATTTTCCCATCCAGCCGTGACATATTCTTCTCCCAAACTGTCGTCATTCCGAAAACGCGCCAGCGTTAGCCAGAATTACGTTTTCCAAGAATATTAGCGCCCACGTCGCTACTCGCCGTCCGGCTCCGGCGGAAACTGCAAAAGCAACACGCTTGCGCCGTCTTCACCCGCCGTAACTTCAAGCGGGTCCTCGTCCGCACCACGATATATAAGCGAATTGGGTTCATACTCCCCACCGTCGAACATGACCGATCCAGCGATCACCAGGGCGTAGGCCCCTGCGCCCGGAGACGCCATCGCTACCGTGCATTCG
>MDSZ01086594.1_pt1 | contig 12453 bp, 13 predicted proteins | sample 811201 | NCBI WGS metagenome assembly MDSZ01 (sample SAMN05326647, study PRJNA326480) | marine metagenome | isolation source: seawater | place: Indian Ocean: North | collected 2010
TGCTGGTTTTAAAGAATATCCACCTGTATCAAAACAAACTCCCTTTCCGACAAAGGCAAGAGGTTTTGTTTTATTTTTTGCCCCATTCCATTCCATTGTAACAAGATATGATCCTCTTATACTTCCCTGCCCTACACCAAGTAACGCGTGCATACCAAGCTTCTTTAATTTTTTTTCGTCATATATATTTATTTTTAAACCATCTTTTCTTAGTGAACTTATTCTTTTTGCATACTCATCTGGATGCAATACATTTCCTGGCTCTGAAACTAAATCTCTTGCATAAAAAGTTCCTTCCTCCAAAGCTTTAAATTTCAATTGATCTTTAGAAGAAGGTATATTCTTGCTGCCCAATACATTAATTGTAATTAGTCTTATTTCTTTTTTTGTTTTATACTTTTTAAACTCATAAGATTTTAATTTTAAACCGTGAAGGAAATGGCCTAGAAAGTTATTATGTTTACTTATGATGCTATCTGAAATAATAAAGTACTCACTATTCTTTCCATAATTTATACGTCCAAAAAGTTCTGCACCTATATTCTCAACATCGCTAATCTTTAAGTCTTTTTTTAATGATATTAAAACTATCTTTTTTTTTGAGGTAAGTTCAAAAATTAATAACTTTTTTTTTAAGTCACTTGTTTTTAATAGATCCTCTATATATGAAAATTCTGAGTTCAAAAGATATTTTCTTAAACTTTTCAGATTGAATTTCTCATCAGAAAATAGCACTAAGTTAGCCGAAGGTTTGCTGGATAATTTGTTTAAATAGTTAATTTTAATAGACATAAATTTTAAATAGTTAAAGTTGAGAGGTATATATGTTCAAATATACCATATTTCAATGGAAAATCCATTATAGTGTACTATCATAGGTTGAGTTTTGGTTAAAGTTACATTATTTTAACACATCAGATTAAAATGCTACAAAACACAATTTATCGAAACTTTATCAAAGAAATATTAAAAACTTTTTTTGTAATATTGTTTGGCTTATCTATAATCGCATGGACAGTAAGAGCAGTAAATTTTTTAGACTTAATTGTAGATAGCGGTTATTCTGTCACAACGTACTTTCAATACTCGGTATTAAATCTTATTAGTATTTTGACAAAATTTATACCCTTGTCTTTTTTGTTAGCTTTAATCATGTTTATACTTAAAAAAACTCAAGAAAATGAGTTTATTATTTTATGGACCTCTGGAATTAAAAAATTAAAACTAGCTAATCTTTTTTTTGTAGTTTCAATATTTATTCTATTCATATATTTGATTCTTTCTACTTTTATAACCCCATTAGCTTTAAATAAATCGAGACATTTGCTCAGTAAAGGAGGTTTTGATTCATTTTTACCCACGATAAGAGTCCAGCAATTCAGCGATTCATTTCAAGGTTTTACTTTTTTAGTTGAAGCTAAAAAAAATAATGAAATGAGCAACGTATTTATTCATGATGAACAAAATGTTTTAAAAAATTTGACATCTGATCAATCTGAAAAAAATTCTACAACAATAATCGCTAAAAGCGGAGTTGTTAAAGATAGAAAAAAATTAATATTATTTAATGGTCAAATCATATCAACCCAAAAAAAAAATTTAAAAAATAACATCGTTAAATTTGAGCAATTAAATATAAATTTAGATAACATTTCTACTTACACAATTAAAATTCCAAAATTTCAAGAGACATCTACTAATAAACTTTTAAGATGCATTTTTCCAAAAAACTCAAGTAACGTTTTTGAATGTAAAAAAAGCGCAGAGGAAGAAATAAAAACTATTCTCAACAGAAGATTTGTCCTTCCTTTTTATATCCCCATAATTTCATTATTGTGTTCTTTTTTAATCATAAAAACAAAAAAAGAAAAAGACTTATTTTTGAATAAGTATACCGTTTTTACACTTAGCTTTTTGGTATTGCTTTATGCAGAACTTATTGTTCGATATACAGGAATTTCTAAAATCATAAATTTATTATTTGTGTTTTCTCCCTTAATTCTCATCCCTTTAATCTATTTATTTCTAATCTATAATTTTTCAAAAGAATCGATAACATCAAAATGAATAAAGTTTTATTTAAATATCTACTTTCCGGTTTTTTTAAAACGATTTTTAAAGTTATCTTAATTTTTTATTGCTTTGGATTAATTTTAAATTTATTTGAAGAAATTGAATTTTTTAAAAATTTGAATGTAAATCTTTTGATTCCTATTTCTCTTACAGCGATGTTTATACCAAGTTTAATATTGAAAATGTTGCCATTTATAATTTTTATCTCTAGCCTTTGGTTTCTTTTTGACCTTAGAAATAGTACAGACTTATTAAATTTAAAAGTATTTGGATATTCAAACTTTAGAATCTTTTTTATTTTAGCATTCTCATCTTTTATTTTTGGTTGGGTGGTGTTGTTTGCAATTAACCCGTTTACATCGACTATGGTTAAATACTATGAACAAACTAAATCAAAATATTCTAGAGATATAGACCATTTAGTTTCAATTAATAAAAATGGTCTATGGACTAAAGAAAATCTGGACTTTGGTCACAGGATAATTACTGCTGATAAGATAGATCAAAATATTCTTGAAAAAATAATAATTTTTGATTTGGACAAAAATTATAACTTAATACAAAAGATTTATTCAGAATCAGGTGATATATCAAATAATAATTGGATCCTAGATGAAGTTTCAATAATGAAATTTAATAAAGGGATAGTCGAAGAAAATCAAAAAAAAAGATACTCGATTTATTCAAAATATGATCAGAAAAAAATTAATAGCTTATTTCGTAATTTTGATACTATGTCTTTTTTAGATTTAGTTTTAAATTACCGTGATCTTCAATTAAGAGGCTATAATAAAACTTTTTTAAATCAAAATTTGAATTCAATGCTTTCTTTACCTTTTTTCTTGTTCATGATGACTGCTTTGGCCTCTATACTAACAATGAATACGTTAAAAAAATCAAATAATTTTACCTTTATCGTAGTTGGAGTAATAGCTTGTGTAGCTGTTTATTACTTTAAGGATTTATCACTAGCTTTAGGAAAAACTGATCGAATTTCACTTTCATTAGCTGCCTGGATACCAGTGGCTATAATTGGCTTATTTAGTTCTGTAGGAATTTTACAAATTAATGAAAAATAAATTTTTAATAATATTTTTTTTAATATTCTTTTTTCAACCTTTATCGGCGAATAATCTAAATATTAAATCATCTGAGATTTCAATAGATAAAGAAAGTCGCTCAACTATCTTAAAAGGTGAGGTCGTGGCGACAGATTATAAAAACAATATATTTAAAACAGAATACGCTGAATATAAAAAAGATTTAAAATTTTTAAAAAGCAAAGGTAAAACCTCAGTCCTAACGTCTGAAGGTTACCTTCTAAATGGAGAAAATATAATATTTGATAATAAAAATGGTTTTATAAAATCAAATAGTAAAACAATAATTAAAGATTTGGAAGAAAATAATATTTATTTAGAAAACTTTGAGTATTCTATAGAAAATAATTTTTTTAGATCTACTGGAAAAATAAAAATCGTAGACTCCAATAATAATATATACAATTTTTCTCAAATATTTATTGATGAAAAAAAAAAGGAAATTATAGGAACTGATATAAAAGCTTTTTTAAATCAAGAAGAATTTAAAATTGATAAAGATAATAAGCCTCGAGTTTTTGCTAATACAATCAAAATTGAGAAACAGAATAGTGAATTTACAAAAAGTATTTTCACAATGTGTAACTATAGAAAAGGAGACAAATGTCCACCATGGTCTTTACAGGCAAGCAAAATGGCGCATGATAAAAAGAAAAAAACAATTTATTATGATAACGCTGTAATAAAGGTTTATGATTTGCCTATTTTTTATTTACCAAAACTATCACATCCAGATCCTTCAGTAGACAGAAGATCTGGATTTTTACCCCCTTCTATGTCAGACTCAAAAAATTTAGGTGCAGGTTTTGAAGTTCCTTATTTTTGGGATCTAGGAAGAGATAAAGATCTCACTTTATCAACTAAATTATTTTATTCTGAACATCCTTTATTTTTAGGAGAATATCGTCAAGCATTTGAAGATTCTAATTTGATATCAAATTTCGGGTTTACTGAGGGATACAAAAATACAAGCGCTTCTAAAGAAGCGGGAAGCAAATATCATTTCTTTTCTCAATTTGTAAAAAAATTCAAAAATAGCAAAGGGGCTGATAACGAGTTAAGCTTATCTATACAAAAAACCTCAAATAAAAAATATCTAAAATTATACAAGATCAATAACAATTTAGTTAATTATGAGAATGATATTTTAGAAAATTCTCTAAGTTTTTCTCATGAAAATGATGATCTTTTTATTGGTTTAAAAGCGAGTGCATATGAAGATTTGACAGAAACTAATAATAATGATGAATATGAATTTATCTTACCTGATATAATTTTAGATAAAAATTTATTCAGCAGTAATAAATATGGTTATGCTGATTTACAATCAAATTTAATTTTTCATAACTTTGAAACTAACAAGCTAACGAAGTTTTTTATTAACGATATTGATTGGAAGTATAAAGAAAACAAATATTCTTCTGGATTAAAAGGTCGTCTGCTAGGAAAATTAAAAAACGTAAACTATGAAACAAAAAATACTGAAATTTATAAAAATGATACTACAAACGAATTATTTGGAGCGATTGGTTATTTAGCTCAATTAGATCTTTTTAAAAAAATGAGAGATAATGGATCTCATATACTAACACCTAAATTATTATTAAGATATGCACCAGGTCATATGAGAAAAGAGACAGAAAAAACAAGGTTAAGTCATGCTAATATATTTACATTAGATCGATTAAATACCAATAAAAACTTCGAAAGCGGATTAAGCTCTACATTAGGATTTAATTACGAATTTGAAACCTCAGATAAAAAACTTGATTTTTCAATAGCACAAATAATAAATGAGAAAGAAAATCAAAACATGCCTTCATCATCAAGTTTGAATCAAAGGTTTTCAGACGTAATAGCTAGCTCTGAGCTAGAAGTTGGTGACAATATTAAATTGAATTATAATTTTGCACTTGATCAAAATTACAAAACTTTAAATTATAACGAAATTGGTGCTAGTTTTAACTTCGATCCTATTAAATTCAATTTTGATTATTTGCAAGAAAAAGAACATATTGGAGATCAAGAGTATTTTAAAGGTAAAGTCGATTTAATACAGAGTAAATATGGTTTATTTTCAGCAGAAACAAAAAGAAATTTAGTAACGGATTCTGCAGAGTATTATAATTTAAGTTATGAATACACAAATGATTGTCTAAGAGCTGGATTAGTATATAGAAGAGAATTTTATAATGACTCAGAATTGGAGCCAGAAGATTCTTTAATGTTTAAAATTACATTGACCCCTTTTGGAAATATAAATTCACCTTCTTTTAACTAATGCGTATTTTAATTTTTTTTTTAATCATCATTTCATCTTTAAAAAATATTTCATATGCTTCTATCCAGAATAAAATATTAGTTAATGTTGGAAATAATCAAATAATTACTTCATATGAATTAAAAAATAGAATTAAAACAATTCTAATTTTAAACAATAAAGAATTAAACCAAGAGAATGTAAATAAAACAAAAAAAGAAGCTTTAAATTTTTTAATAAATTTTAAATTAAAAAAAATGGAAATCTTAAAATTTAATATCGCTTCTAATAAAAAGTCAGTTTCAGATTATATAGATGGTATCTCTTCAAGTTATAATACTGATAAACTTGGTTTTAAAAAAATATTTTTAGATAATAATATAGATTATGAACTCTTTTTGGATGGAATAGAAACTGAATTTGCTTGGCAACAACTTATTATTGAGTCATATCGCGACAAAATTATAGTAAATGAAAAAGAGGTTGACGAAGAATTAAACATAGCGATTAAAAATCAAAAAAAATCAGAAGAATATAATCTTGCAGAGATAGAAATTTTTTTAGAAAATAATTTTGACGATAAAAGTAAAATTAAAGAAATTAAAAACCATATAGCCGAAGTCGGATTTGAAAATACTGCTATAAAGTACAGTAAATCTTTATCAGCGCTGGAAGGTGGAAATCTTGGCTGGGTTGCTTCTCAAGCACTATCAAATGTAATTTTAGATGTTGTTAAAAACATGAAACCTGGAGACGTTTCGGAACCAATAATAAAATCAGAAACAGCTTTATTTATCAAATTATTAAATAAAAGAAAAATTGAATTTAGTGATATAAATTTAAATAAAATGAAGAATCAAATTATTTCTCAAAGAAAAAACGAACTTTTAAATTTATTTTCAAATAGTTACCTGTCTAAAGTTAAGAACAATACACTGATACAATACAATGAATAATAAGATTATTTTGGTAGCTGGCGATCCTAATAGCATTAATTCTGAAATAATTTTTAAGGTATGGAAAAAATTAAATAAAAAAACCCAAAAAAGAATTTATTTAATTGGAAATTTTAATTTGTTAGCAAAGCAATTTAAAAAATTAAGATATAAGATTAGAATGATTAAAATTACAGATATAAAGTTAAAAAATAATTCAAATAATTTAAAAGTAATAGATATCCCGATAAATTTTAGTAATCCTTTCAAAGTAAATTTAAAAGAATCGTCGAGTTATGTTTTAAAAAGTTTAAATCTTGCTCACAATTTGATAAAAAGAAAATATGCAAAAGCGATCATAAATTGCCCTATAAATAAAAAATTAATTCAAAAATCAAAAAAAGTTGGAGTAACTGAATTTTTTGCATCTAAATGTAAAATTAAGGACTCGTCTGAAATAATGTTTATACATAACAAAAATTTTTCTGTTGTACCTCTTACAACTCATTTTGATATAAAAAATGTTACGAAAAATATTTCTCGATCAATAATTAATAAAAAATTGATTACGCTTAATAAGGAATTTAAGAGATTGTTTAAATTTAACCCAAAAATAGGTGTTCTTGGGCTAAATCCTCATAACAGTGAATTAAAAATAAATTCTGAGGAGGTTAAAATTATAATACCTTCAATTTTAAGATTAAAAAGAAAAGGATTAAAAATTGATGGGCCGTTAGTGGCAGATACTTTATTTATTAATAATTATAAAAGTTATGATGTAGTTGTTGGAATGTACCATGACCAAGTTTTAGTTCCCTTTAAAACTTTATTTAAATTTGATGCAATAAATATTACTTTGGGTTTAGATTATTTGAGAGTTTCGCCCGACCATGGTCCTGGTGTGGATTTAGTAGGAAAAAATAAAGCTAATTCTTATAGCTTATTTCAGTGTATTAAATTCATTAACTCAAGAATTTAATGTCTTTTGCTAAAAAATCTTTGGGTCAAAATTTTTTAATTGATCATAATATTGTTAGAAAAATTATTAACCTAGTAAAAGTTTCTAACAAAAACGTGCTTGAAATTGGTCCAGGAAAAGGTGCTTTAACTGATGAAATTATTAAAAATAATCCTAAATCTCTAACACTAATCGAAAAAGATTTGTCAATTTGTAAAGATTTGCAAACTAAATATAAAAAAAATAACAATATCAAAATTTTTAACAAAGACTTTCTTAAGTTTAATATCGAAAAAAAATTAAAAGAAAAAACAATTGTATTTGGTAATTTGCCATATAATATTTCTTCACAAATTCTTGTTAAAATGATAAAGTTTAAATATTGGCCTCCAAAATATACTGACCTAGTATTTATGTTTCAAAAAGAAATGTCACAAAGAATATTGGGGCCTTTTAAATCTGAAAATTACGGTAGATTATCAATTTTGACTAATTTCAGATTAGATATTGTTAAAAGATTTAATGTTTCACCAAATTGTTTTTTTCCTAAGCCAAAAGTAGACTCAACTATTTTATTACTTAAACCAAAAAAAAATTTATTAAAAATAAAGAAAATAGATAATTTAGAAAAAATTACTAAAATATTATTTTCCAACAAAAGAAAAATGATTAACAAGAATATTAAAAAAATATTTAAGAAAAAAGAAAATATGATTAAAAATCTGGATTTTAAGTTAAGACCTTCGGAAATTAAACCAGAAATTTATTATGAACTCACTAAACTTTATGAGGAAATTCAATAAAACTACTTTTGTGAGAAGAAATAATTTTTTCTATTTGTTGGTAGCAGTTTTCTAAATTTTCATTAATCAAAACATAATCATAATCATTCCAATGCTGAATATCTTTATCAAATGCTGCAAATCTTCTCTTTAGTTCCTCAGGAGAGTCTTGATTTCTTTTTATAAGTCTTTTTTTTAATTCTTCTTTATTTGGAGGTATTAAAAAAATTTTAATTAATTTTAGATTTTTAAATTTTGAAAGTTGTTTGTTTCCTTGCCAATCAATATCAAAAATAATATCATTAGTTTTGATCAAATTATCTACAGTTTTTTTTAAAGTACCATAATAATTATCGAAAATTTTTGCGTATTCGTAAAATTTACCATCCTCCGCTAATTTTTTAAATTCTTCGTTTTTAACAAAAAAATAATCAACTCCATCTATCTCGTTTTGCCTAGGTTTGCGAGTAGTATGAGAAACTGAGATTTTAAAAGATTGGTATTTTTGCTGAATTTTTTTTGTTATTGTCGTTTTGCCTGCGCCCGAAGGAGAAGACAATATTACCATGATATTATTTGAGTCATGCCTCATAGTAACTAATAAATGTTAAGATTATTGATTAGATTTACTCTCAATAAATTTGATAGCATCTCCGACAGTTAAAATTTTTTCAGCTTCACTATCAGAAATTTCTGATCCAAATTCTTCTTCGAAAGCCATAACTAACTCAACAGTATCTAAACTATCTGCTCCTAAATCATCAATAAAACTTGCTTCTTCGGTAACTTTCTCCTCTTCAATACCTAGGTGATCAGCTACTATTTTTTTAATTTTTGGTTTTATATCGTTTGACATTAATTACCTTTGTTATTTTTATGATATTTTCTTAATAAATTATTGAATAGAATTGTCAAGCCATATACATTCCGCCATTAACATGAATGGTTTCACCATTTATGTAATTAGCCATATCTGAAGCTAAAAATGCTACACAATTTGAAACATCATCACCTGTTCCTAGGTCTCCTGCAGGAATTCTGCTGATTAACTTTATTTTATATTCTTCTGGTATCTTATCGGTCATTTCGGTTTTTATAAAACCTGGGGAAACGCAATTTATATTAATATTCTTTTTTGCATGTTCAAGAGCTAAACTTTTTGAAAATGCAACTATTCCAGCTTTTGATGCCGAATAATTTGTCTGACCAAAATTTCCCGTATGGCCAACAATCGAGGTTATATTTATAATCTTTCCAGATTTATTTTTAATCATCTTTTTAATCGCAAATTTGCACATCAAAAAAGTTGAAGTTAGATTAATATCTAAAACCTTTTTCCAATTTTCTTCAGTAAGTCTTATCGTTAAACTATCTAAATTAATACCAGCGTTATTAATTAAAATGTCTAGTCCACCTAATTTATCATTTGCTGATTCTATAAAAGACTCTATTTTAGAATGCTCTGCTAAATTAAATTTTTCAATTTGAATATCTTTAAATTGATCTTTAATTTTAGTTAACTTTTCTTCATTAGTACCAGTTGCCAAAATTTTAGACTGACCTTCTGAAAATTTTTTTACAAGACTATTACCTATTCCGCCGGTTGCACCTGTAATTAAAACTTTTTTATTTTTTAAGTTCATTTATTGTTTTTTTCATATCATCAATTGAATTTATACTAAAGCAATTAATATTCTTTACTGTCCTTTTAACCATTCCTGATAAAACTTTTCCAGGTCCTATTTCGATAAAATTAGTAACATTTTCCTTAGACATATTAATTATACTTTCTCTCCACCTTACAGTGGAGCAAATTTGTTCTATTAACAACTTTTTTATGTTCTCAGGATTGTTTTCTGGTTTTGATGTTACATTACACACAATATCAAAATTAGGCTTACTAAAATTTGTTGAATTTATTTTATCTTTCATCTTTTGTGCAGCCGAACTCATAAGAGAACAATGAAAAGGCGCGCTTACGTTAAGAGGTATAAATTTTTTTTTATTTTCTTTTAAAATATTTTGTAATATATTTACACTCTCAGTATCACCACTGATAATTGTCTGTCCCTCAGCATTATCATTAGCAATTTCACAGGCGTCTTTTATATTTACTTGTTTGATCAAATTATTCAGTTCCTCTATTTTTGATCCTAAAACTGCAATCATTTTACCTTTGCCTACAGGAACTGCTTCTTGCATTGATTTACCTCTTTCAAAAAGTAGATATATTGCATCATTAAATTTTATTGCGTTTGAACAAACCAAAGCACTATATTCTCCTAAAGAATGACCAGCCAAAAATTTTGTAAATTTGAAATCAAAATTAAATTCATTTTTTAATACTGAAAAAATTGCATAGCTTACTGTAAGTATCGCTGGTTGGGTATTTTGAGTTAGTTTTAATTGATCCTCAGGACCATCTAAAATAATTTTTGAAATTTTGTAATTTAGTTTATCATCTGCATCTTTAAAGATCTTCTTTACAATTTCGAAATTATTGTAAAACTCGGACCCCATTCCTACAATTTGTGAACCTTGGCCTGGAAATAGTATTGCGTTCATATTTTAAGCATTTAAATACTGATAATTGGTATTGATATAAATATTTATTATAGTATAAAGCTTTTTTTACAATTATGTACTTTAAAGCAAAATAATTAACAATAATCTTTTTATGTCATTTTACGAAAAAACTTTAGTAACTAAGCAAGACCTACCTAAATCAGATCTCGCAAAAATTAAGGAAAAGTATAACGATATAATCAATAAGAATTCCGGTAAAGTTTTAAAAATTGAAGAGTGGGGTCTTATGAATTTGGCAACAAAGATTAAAAAATACAATAAAGGTTTTTATATTCATTACAAGTTTGAAGGGAATAAAGAAACTTTAAATGAAATAAATAAAAAAATTAAGATTGACGGTTCAATAATAAGACATTTAGTTGTTAAATATAAAAATCTAGATACTAAAAAAGAATATTTTAAGAAAGAAAAATAAATGAAAAGGAAAAGAAAAAAATTTCAAAAAAGTACAAGCTCTTTGAATAAATTAAGTTTATTCCAGAAGTCAGAAGGTAGATTTAATAAATCTTGTCCCCTTTCAATTAAAAACGCCCCTGTGATTGATTACAAAAATATAAGTCTATTAAAAAAATATATTTCGGAAAATAATAAAATTTTATCATCTAAAATTACATCAGTAAGTAGTGGAAAACAAAAAAAACTTACAAAAGAGATTAAAAAAGCTAAAATCTTAGGACTTATATAATTTTAATTTATGGAACTAATACTTTTAGAAAATATCATAAACCTTGGAAATATTGGAGACAAAGTAGAAGTCAAGCCTGGGTATGGAAGAAACTTTCTCTTAAAAACTGGTAAAGCGCTAAGGTTTAATAAAGAAAACTTGGAGTACGTTTCTAAAAAAAAAGATGAATTAAATAAAAAAAATAATGAATTAAAGAAAAAATTAAAGGACACTGCTCAAATAATTAACAAAAAGACTTTTAAATTTAACAAAGAAAGTAAAGAGAACGGAGAGTTATATGGTTCAATTAAGCCAAAAGAAATTTCTACAGCTATTTCCGAAAAATTTAAAGTAGAAATAAAACCCTCGCAAATAGTTTTAAAAAATGATTTAAATAAAATCGGAATTTTTAAAGTCGATATTAATTTTCATACTGAGGTTGCGGCCCAAATTTCCATTAAGATAGATAAGATACAATCATCTTGACTTTTCCACAGGAGAGTTAAAAAAGTGTGTAACTTTTAACTTTTATTGTAATCCACTCTAACTATTATCCAATAGTGGAAAAAATCAAAATTACTGATAGCAAATCGAACAAAAAACAACCTTCAAATCTTGAGGCAGAACAAGCTTTGTTAGGATCAATTTTAGTCAATAATGATATCATTGATGAAATTTCAAATATAATAAAGCCTATAAGTTTTTATGATCCCGCGCACACGAAAATTTATGAGGTAGTTGAAACATTAAATAACAAAGGGATGATAGCTAATCCCATAACTCTCAAAAATTTTTTTGAGAAAGATAATATGCTTAGTGAAGTTGGGGGAACAGAATACTTAGTAAAACTTACAAGATTTTCTGGTTCAATAAAACAGTCTTTAGATTATGCTAAAGTAATTCATGAAATGTATTTAAGAAGAGAATTAATTTTAATTTCAGACAATCTTTCTTCGGAAACTTTAAATGCAAAAGATCAAAGTGCTGAAAAAATTATTGAAGGTACAGAAAGATCATTATTTGATTTAGCTGAAAGAGGAAGTTTTTCTCAATCTTTTTTAAAATTTAATCAAGCATTAGATCAAACTATTGAAA
>MDSZ01173532.1_pt1 | contig 12453 bp, 12 predicted proteins | sample 811201 | NCBI WGS metagenome assembly MDSZ01 (sample SAMN05326647, study PRJNA326480) | marine metagenome | isolation source: seawater | place: Indian Ocean: North | collected 2010
AACCTATAAAAACAGTCGTTCGGGGCGTAGCGCAGCCTGGTAGCGCATCTGGTTTGGGACCAGAGGGTCGCAGGTTCAAATCCTGCCGCCCCGACCATTTCGATATGAATATTAATAAAGTTGTTGTAATTGGATCTGGAACAATGGGGAGTGGTATAGCTGCCCATTTGTGTAATGCAGACATACCTGTTGTTTTATTAGATTTAAAAACTGAAATTGCTGAAAGGGCAAAAGAGAGAATTCTTAAATCTAGACCGCCTTTATTATTTGAAAAAGACAAAATAAATAATTTAAAAATTGGAAATATTTCTGAAGATTTTGATAATGTTATTGACGCTGATTGGATAATTGAGGCAGTTGTTGAACGAATTGATATAAAACACGAAATTTATAAAAAAATTTTTAATAAAAGAAAAAAAGAATCAATAGTTTCATCAAATACATCGACGATACCTTTAAAAGTTTTATCAGAAAAATCTACCCCAGAAGATAAAAAGGATTTTTGCATTACGCATTTTTTTAATCCCGTTAGATATATGGGATTACTCGAAATAGTTAGAGATAAGGATAATGATCAAAACAAAATTGAGTCTTTAAAAAAATTTTGTGAAATTAAATTAGGTAAAGGTGTAATTGTTTGTGGTGATACACCTGGGTTTCTAGGAAATAGAATTGGTGTTTTCGCTATGCAGGTAGCAATGACAGAAGCTGTAAAAATGAATCTTTCAGTAGAGGAGGCTGACGCAGTTTTTGGTCGACCTATGGGCATACCAAAGACAGGAGTTTTTGCTTTATATGATTTAATAGGTATAGACTTAATGTTAGATGTTTTGAAAAGTTTTCAAAAAGAATTATCAAGTAAAGATGAATTTCAAAAAGTTGTTTCTGGATTACCTATTATTAAGAAATTAATTGACACTGGATATACAGGTAGAAAAGGAAAAGGAGGTTTCTATAGAATGAATAAATTAGAAAATAAAAAAATATTAGAAGCTCTTGATTTAAATGAAAATAAATATTTTCCTGTTAAAAAAATTGATTTGAAAATCGATAAGATTAATCTTTTAGAATTAATAAACAGAGATGACAAGTACGGCAAATTTGCTTGGTCAGTAATATCTAAAATTATTTTATATTCTTCTTCTTTAGTTCCATCGATTACTGATGAGTATAATGATATAGACGAAGCCTTAAGACTTGGCTTTAATTGGGCAATGGGCCCATTTGAAATGCTTGAGTCTATTGGATTAGAAAATTTCTTTTCAAAAATTGGAAATATAAATGAAAATGAATTTTTAAAGAAACTTAAAGAAAAAAATTTAAAAAGCTTTTATGGTGAAAGACAAAAATATACAAATTTACAAACTCTTGGAAAGGTTAAGAAAACAGTTCTTAAAATAGATAAAAATGATTCAGCAGAAATATTTAGATTTAATGATTTTAATATTGTTGAATTTAATACGAAAGCAAATGCTTTAGATTATGACTCTATGGATGCTTTAAAAAAAGCAACTGACAAACCTTTGATTATTATTAACGAAAGTATGCAGTTCTCTGCAGGTGTAAATCTTAACTATGTAATGAAATTTATAAAAAATAAAGATTTAAAATCTGTTGAGAAATTTATCAAATATTTTCAAGAAACGTGTAAACATCTTAAGTACTGTAAAAATCCAGTTATATCAGCTCCATCGGGTTTAGCTTTAGGTGGCGGGGAGGAAGTTGTATTACAAAGCAATTATGTAGTTTCACATACAAATATTGTAATGGGTTTAGTAGAAACTATTGTTGGACTAGTTCCAGCTGGTGGTGGCTGCAAAGAATTATTATGGAGATGGTCTCAAACAAATGAGTCTAAATCAGATCCAGATTATGCTTCCTTGAAGGTTTTTGACATCATTGGTTATGCAAAGACTGCATCCTCACCTCAAGAGGCAAAACCTCTACTGTTTTTAGACAGCAAACATCAAGTGATAATTAATAGAAATGAATTATTACCTGCCGCGAGGAAATTACTCTATAATAATCCAGATATATCTAATTCTAAAGAATGTAAATTCAAACTATCAGGTAAAAATGCTAGAGAAAAAATGCACAAAATACTTGAAGCATTATATAATGATAAAAGGATTCTAGACCATGGTGTGGAAGTTGGTAAAGAATTAGCATATGTTTTGAGTGGTGGAGATACGGATTTGAATAAAGAAGTTACAGAAGATCAAATGTATAAATTAGAATTAAATAGTTTTATGAAATTAGTCGAAAATAAAAAAACTCAAGACAGAATTGTTCATACATTAAAAACAGGAAAACCATTAATTAATTAGATGACCACTTATAACGCTCCAGTTGAAGATATGATGTTTCTTTATGAAAATTTAAAAGACAATAAGAATTATAAAGAAATAGAAAAATTTAAAGAAATTAGCTCTGATTTAGTTAAAGATATCTTAGATCAAGCGGCAAAAATTAATCAAGAAATTGTTCATCCATTAGCCAAAATAGGAGACGACAATCCATGTGTTTATGAAAATGGAATAGTTAGATCTCCACCAGGGTATAGAGAGGCGTATAAAAAATTCATAACAGATGGATGGACATCTTTATCTTGTGATCCAAAATATGGTGGTCAAGGAATGCCTAAAACTGTAAGTACTTTTTTTGAGGAGATGTTATCATCAGCAAGTTTATCTTTTAAATTATATAGTGAATTAAGCATAGGAGCTTACAATTGTATTCTTCACCATGCAGACCAATCAATAAAAGATAAGTTTTTACCAAAAATAGTTGAAGGTAAATGGAGCGGAACAATGTGTTTGACCGAGTCCCAATGTGGTACTGATTTAGGTTTAATTAAAACTAAAGCTATTAAAAATACTGATGGTTCATTTTCAATAACAGGACAGAAAATATTTATAACTTCTGGAGATCACGATTTGACTGAAAATATTATTCATTTAGTCTTAGCAAAAATTCCAGGTGCACCTAAAGGAACTAAAGGAATTAGTTTATTTTTAGTTCCAAAATTTAATGTAAACGAGAATGGTTCAATTGGTTCAAGAAATGGTGTTAGTACTTTATCTATTGAAACAAAAATGGGGATTAAGGGCTCACCCACATGTGTTCTTAATTTTGATAATGCAAAAGGTTATCTTATTGGAAAAGAGAATAAAGGCTTAAGCTCAATGTTTACAATGATGAATTTAGAAAGAATAATTGTAGGAATACAAGGACTAGGTCTAGCTGAAACAGCTTATCAAAATTCCTTAGCTTACTCTAAAGAGAGAAAGCAAGGCAAATCTAATGACAATAAAGACAATTCAACAGATTTAATAATAAAACATGCTGATATTAGAAGAAGCTTAATGAACATGAAATCAATAATTGAAGGTCAAAGATCTTTAGCTTTTTGGCTATCTCAACAAGTAGATGTAAGTTTGAATCACTCTAATGATCAAATTAGAAAAGAGGCTGATGAAATGGTTTCATTGATGACACCTGTAGTAAAATCTTTTTTTTCTGATATGGGAATGGAGATAACAAATGAAGCAATACAAATTTTCGGTGGTTATGGATATACTAGAGACCAAGGGATTGAACAACTTTACAGAGATAATAGAATTACACCTATATATGAAGGAACAAACTCAGTTCAAGCAATTGATTTAGTTTTTAGAAAAGTTCTAGCTAACCGCACATTAGAAAAATTCCTATCTTTAATACAAAATGAAATTAAAAATTATAAGGATAATTCAGACTTAAAAAAATTATCTGAAACATTCGAAAAAAAGATATTAATTTTACTTAATTTTTCTAAATGGTTGGATGAAAAAATGAAAACTCAAAAAGATGATGTAAGTGCTGCTTGCAATGACTTTTTAAAAGTTCTTGGGTATGTTTCTTTAGGTTTTTCGTGGCTTAAAATGACTAAAGTCAGCTTTGAAAATTCTAATAAAAATAAGAATTTTTATGATGAAAAAATAAATACTGCAAAATATTTTTTTGAAAAAATACTCCCAAGAGTCGATAGCCATTATTATTCTGCAATAGCTGGCAGTGAGAGTATGATGAAAGCTAAATTTAACTAAAGATGAGTATTTTTGAAAAAGATTTAGATAAAAATAACGCAAATTTCGTTCCATTAACACCACTTACATTTTTAAATAGAGCAAAAGATATTTATCCTAACTATGAAGCATTAATTTATGAAGATCGAAAATACACTTGGTTAGAGACTTATAAAAGATGTGTGAAATTTGCTAGTTCACTATCAAAAATTGGAATTAAAAAAGGAGACACAGTATCTTTTTTAGCCTTTAATACACCAGAAATATTTGAAGCTCATTATTCTGTACCAATGACAGGCGCTGTATTAAATACTATTAATATTCGTTTAGATGCAAAAACAATTTCTTACATTCTTGAACATGGAGAGGCAAAAGTTTTAGTTGTGGACCGCCAGCTTCATGTAGAAGTGAAGAAAGCTTTAAATAATATCAAAAGAAAGATTATTGTAATTGATATCAATGATAAATTTGCTGATCAATCAAAGTGTGGAAAAATTGGAGATATTGAATACGAAGAATTTTTAAATAAAGGTGATGAAAATTATGAATGGAAAATGCCCGATGACGAATGGCAAGCTCTTTCGTTAAGTTATACCTCTGGCACAACAGGGAACCCCAAAGGTGTAGTCTATCACCATAGAGGTTCTTACTTAATGTCGACTGGTAGTGCTACAGCATGGAACATGCCTAATAGATTAAATTTTTTAACGATCGTGCCAATGTTTCATTGCAACGGATGGGGATACCCTTGGACAATACCAATGTTAACTGGTCGTACGATCTGCTTAAGAAATATTGATGTTAAAAAAATTTTTGAATTAATAGAAAAATATAATGTGACTCATTTTGGAGGAGCTCCTATCGTTTTGAATATGATCACTGGAGCCTCAGAAAAAGATAGAAAAAAATTAAAACATAAAGTTTATGTTTTAACTGCTGGGGCGCCACCCCCTAGTATAATTTTTAAGAAAATGGAAAGTCTCGGCTTTGAAGTTATGCATGTATATGGATTAACTGAAACCTACGGACATGTAACACAATGTGCTTGGAATGAAACTTGGAATGATTTAAGTGAGGAAAAACAAAATGAAATTAAAGCTCGTCAAGGAGTACGTTACCCAAATACTGAGGGAGTTGCAATTATGGATCCCGAAACAATGAAAGAAGTTCCAAAAGATGGTAAAACTATTGGTGAAATTATGATTAGAGGCAATATAGTTATGAAAGGTTACTTTAAAGACAAAGACTCAACTGATAAAGCTATGAAGGACGGGTGGTTTCATACTGGTGATTTAGCCGTAATGCATCCTGATGGTTATGTTAAAATTCAGGACAGATCAAAAGATATTATTATTTCTGGGGGTGAAAATATCTCATCTATAGAAATTGAAAATACTTTAGCAAAGCATCCTTCTGTTTCAATTGCTGCTGTAGTAGCAAAACCAGATGAAAAGTGGGGCGAAGTGCCTTGTGCATTTATAGAGATAGTTAAAGATAAACCAGTTACTGAAAAGGAATTAATTTCTTTTTGTAAAGAAACTTTAGCAGGTTTTAAAGTTCCAAAAAAAGTCGAATTTTGTGACCTTCCTAAAACTTCTACAGGCAAAATTCAAAAATTTGAATTAAGAAAAAAAGCAAAAGAACTAAATTAATAAAAAAATTAAAATGTCCAAAATTTCAATCGACTTAACCTGGGAGCTAAATCAAGGCGTTTTAACTCCTGGCAAATATTCAAATAAACATGAAATAATATTTAATCCAAATATCACTATTATTGGGGACTCCGCTCCAGATTGGCAAGGAGATCCTAAAAATAGTAACCCCGAACAAACCCTGGCAGCCTCTCTGAGCAGTTGTCATATGATGACTTTTTTAGCTTTAGCTGCAAAAATGAATTGGCCAGTAATTAGTTATAAGGATAAAGCAGTTGCTACATTAGGTAAAAATTCATTAGGCAAAATGTCAGTTACTGATATTGAATTAAACCCAAAAGTAAAATTTTCAAAAGATTTTTCAGTAGACGCAAAAAAAATGAGAGAAATTCAAGATAGGGCTCATAGATATTGTTTTATTGCTAATTCTTTATCTTCTGAAGTTAAAGTTAAAATAAATTGAAATATGAACTTAAAAAAAAATAGCGAGATATTAGAGATAGTATATTTAAGTCATGGGATTATGAGAATTAATCTAAATGATCCGACAAATTTAAATGCTTTATCTGAAAAAATGATAGATCTTATTCAAAAAAATCTAGACGAAGCTGCTCAAAACAAAGATGTAAGAGTAATTATATTATCTGGCGAAGGTTCTACATTTTCATCTGGACATGATTTAAAAGAATTAAAATCTGCCAGAAAAAATCAAGACAAGGGTAAAAGTTTTTTTAATAAGATAATGGTTAAGTGTTCAAAGATGATGCAATCAATAATAAAAAACCCAAAACCTGTTATCGCAGAGGTTGGAGGAACAGCCACTGCAGCAGGATGTCAACTTGTAGCAAGTTGCGATTTAGCTTACGCAAATAAATCGGCAAAATTTGCTACTCCTGGTGTTAATATTGGATTATTTTGTTCTACACCAATGGTTGCTCTCTCAAGAAATCTTTCTAACAAACACTCTATGGAAATGTTACTAACTGGAGAACTAATTTCTTCGGACAAAGCTTGTAAAATTGGTTTGATTAATGAAGTTTTAGAAAATGATAAATTGAAAAAACATACTCAAAATCAAGCTATTAAAATTTCAAAAAAATCATCTTTAACATTAAAAATAGGGAAGGAGGCATTTTATAACCAAATCAATATGTCTCTATCCGAGGCATATGATTATGCATCGAATGTGATGGTGCAAAATATGTTAAAATTAGATGCTGAAGAAGGAATAAATGCTTTTTTAGAAAAAAGATCACCTAACTGGCAAGATAAATAAAAAATTAAGGACACTAATTTGGATTTTTTAATAGATAATAATAAAGTTTTTTCATTAGATACTGGAGATAAAATAGATTCTAACAAAAAAACTTTAATATTAATTCATGGAAGCGGTCAATCACACGTAGTTTGGTCTTTGACCTCACAATATGTGGCCGATCAAAATTATAATGTAATAACTTTAGACTTACCTGGTCACGGAAATTCAGAAGGAGAAAGTTTAAAATCAATTGAAGAAATGGTTGCATGGTTAGATAAAGCTGTAAACGAATTAAATATAAAAGAATTTTTTATAGCTGGTCATTCTCAAGGATGTTTAGTTGCCTTAGAGTATGCTAGTAAATATCAAAATAAAGTAAAAAAAATTATCTTTATTGCTGGTTCGTATGAAATACCTGTTAACAAGAGTCTTATTGATTTAGCTTTATCGGGAAGTATGGAGTCATTAAATCTTATGATGAAATGGGGATATGGGAGTTCAAAACAATTTATTGGAGGAAATCCACTACAAAAGATCTTAAATTCTGCGAGAGAGATAAGAGAAGTTTTAGCTGTAGATTTAATAGCTTGTAATAATTATAAAAACGGAGTTAATGCGGCGAAAAAAATCAAATGTCCGACTTTTTTTATATTTGGTGAACTAGACAAAATGATACAGCTTAAAAAAGGAAAAGATTTTGCGAAACTTATTTCAGATGCAAAAATTCATATCATCAAGAATTGTGGACATATGATTATTCTTGAAAAAGCTTTTGAGATGAGAAAAAAAATGGTTGAATTTTTAAATACATGAAAAATTTTATAGTTTCAAAATCAAGAAGAGTTAGAAGCACTACATTTACTTCAAGAATTGAAAAACAAGGTGTAAAATCATACACTGTTTATAATCATATGTTGTTGCCAACAACTTTTTGCACTCCTGAAGAAGAATATGTTCATCTCAAGGAACATGTTCAAGTTTGGGATGTATCAGTTCAACGAGAAATAGAAATTTTAGGCAAGGATGCTTACAAATTAATTCAGCTAATGACTTGTAGAAATCTTTCAGAGTCAAAAATAGGAAGTTGTTATTATGCTCCTTTGGTTGACGCAAAAGGTGGGTTAATAAATGATCCACTAATTTATAAATTAGAAGACGATAGATGGAGAGTATGTATTGCTGACTCTGATGTTATTTTATTTGCAAAAGGAATAGCAGAAGCTAAAAATTTGAATGTTAATATCTTTGAGACAAATATTGATACATTGGCTGTTCAAGGTCCAAAATCTTTTAAACTAATGGAAAAAGTTTTCGGAGAAAAGATAAGAAAACTTAATTTTTTTAAATTCAACTTTTATGAATTTAATAAAAATAAATTTTTAATTTCTAGGTCAGGATATTCAAAACAAGGAGGTTTTGAAATTCATACTGAAAATGCTGAGTCCGCTTTAGATTTATATGATTACTTTTTTGAGATAGGCGAGCCTTTTAATCTAAGACCGGGAGCGCCAAATCATCCTGAGAGAATAGAAGGTGGTTTATTGTCATATGGAAATGACATGGATAATGGGGATAATCCTTTTGAGTGTGGATTTGAAAAATACGTTGATTTAGAATCCGATATAATATTTTTAGGAAAAGAAAGTTTAAAAAAAATAAAAAAAAAAGGCATAGAAAGAAAACTAATGGGCGTAAAAATTAATACAAAAACAATGGATCTTTCATCGAGTTGCTTTATTAATGATGAAAATGGAAATAGAATAGGAGAATTAAGATCAGGCGCATACTCTCCTAAGTTTAAGATGATTGTTGGTATAGCAATGTTGAAAAAAAATTTCACTAACCCTGGATATAAATTTAAGATTAATCATAATGGAAACGTTATTTCAGGCGAGGTATGTAATTTACCAATTAATTGATTTATGAAAAAAGCTAAAATTTATATTCCTACTAAAACTGCGATGCAATCAGGAAGAGGTAAAAATAAAATGTGGGTTCTTGAGTTTATAACTAAAGATACTTCGATTAACCCTTTAATGGGATGGGAAAGTTCTACAGACACACTTGATGAGGTAATTTTGAAGTTTTCATCAAAAGAAAAAGCAATAGAATATGCTAAATCAAACAACATTTTATTTACGGTTATAGAACCTAAAAAGAAGGAATTTGTCATTAAATCTTACGCTGATAATTTTCTTAAAAATTAATTATGTGGAGAAGTTTTTTTAAAGATAAAAAGTGGTTTTATTGGTCTTACGGTGGTGGTTTTTTTATACTACTTTTACTTGTTACTCAAACATACTTAGATGTACTATTTAATAGTTGGTATAAAGATTTTTACGATATTTTGCAGACAGCAGAAAAACGAGAAATTTCTGAGTTTTGGAATTCAATAGAAAAATTTCTTTATATTGCATTACCTTATGTAACAATTTTTGCATTTACTAATTGGTTTACAAGATTATGGGCTTTTAGATGGCGTGAGGCCATGACATTTTCTTATATGCCTTACTGGAGAGCCACTGAAGCAAGAGTGGAAGGATCATCTCAAAGAATACAAGAAGATTGTATGAATTTCGCTAAAATTGTTGAATCTATCGGCTTACAAGTCGTAAAGGCAATAATGACCTTAATAGCTTTTATTCCCATTTTATACGTTTTGTCTTCAAATGTTACTGTTCCTTTTCTAGATAATGTTTCAGGATCTTTAGTTTGGGTAGCACTTATATTAAGCCTTGGAGGGATTATCATAAGTTGGTTAGTTGGTATAAAACTACCCGGCTTAGAATATAATAATCAAAAAGTAGAGGCAGCATTTAGAAAAGAGTTAGTTTATGGTGAAGACGATAGAAAAAATTATGTTCAAGCACCAACTATTCTTCAATTGTTTACTGGAATTAAATTTAATTACCATAGATTATTTTTACATTATGGCTATTTTGATCTTTGGGCGATTTGGTATAGACAGCTTTTCGTTATAGTTCCTTTTTTAATAATGGCCCCGGGTTTATTCACTGCTGCTTTTACACTAGGTGTTATGATGCAAGTCGTTAACGCTTTTGGAGAAGTGAAGGATGCGTTTTCAGTCTTTTTATACAATTGGACTAGAATTACAGAATTAAGGTCAATTCATAAAAGGTTAATGGAATTTGAGACCGCAATTAATTACGACAAAAAGATATTGAGAAAACCCAGAAAATCTGATGTAAGAGCTTAATGGAGCTCTATTTAAAACTCTTTGACGTACTGTTTCCTGTATTTTTTGTAATAGGAGTTGGGTATTATCTTGGAGTAAAAGATCCAAAATTTGACACAAAATTCATAACAAATTTCGCTGGCAATATTGGAACGCCAGCTATGATTTTTTACACTATTACAACTACTGGAGTAACCTTAGCTGTGTTTATCGAATATTTTATTTATGCTTTGATAATTATTGGTGGATTTTCAGTAATAGGTTTAATTTTTTTATTCATTTTAAAAAGGGATATTATAAGCGAACTACCTCCTTTAATTTTACCAAATACTGGAAACATGGGTATACCTATATGTTTATTCGCATATGGCACCTCTGGGTTGGGCGTAGCTTCAGCTATAGCCTCTGTAATTATTTTATTGCACTTTACAGTAGGTGTTCTTTTAGCGAATAAAAGCTTTTCGCTAGATATTTTAGTTAAAAATGTTCCAATCTATGGGATTATTGCATCAGTTATTTTTTTATATTTTGATTGGGATGTTCCAGGATTTTTGGAAAACACTACATTTCTTTTAACATATACAACAATTTTTCTTGTTTTAATGTCTTTAGGAATTGCTCTTTCCAGATTTAAGGTTGTTTCATGGACTCATGCGTCCATTCTTGGTGCTGTTAGAGTAATAATTGGACCAATTATAGGCTTTTCATTAATACAATATTTGGGTTTAGAAGGTTTTGCTGCTGGTGTCCTATTAATACAATCCTCTATGCCAAGTGCAGTATTAACTTATTTAGTTGGATCAATTTATTCAGAGAAAAGGGTAGTGGATAGTGTTGCAAGTGTCATTGTTACATCTACCTTAATGTCCTTAATAACCATCCCAATTGTTGTTTTTTATAGTCTCAAATATTTTCAATAAATACAATGACTTACAAGTATATCTTAAACTAATTTGTTACTTTATAAGTAAGTAATACTTCCATAAAAAAAGGAAATATCAAATAAACGTTGGTAAATAACCCTAATTAAAGAACAAAAAAATAGATTTAAATGAAATATTAAAGCTTAAATGCTTTAAAAATATGAACTTTTAAGTCTTAAAAGCAATTTTGTAATAATAAATCGAAAATAATCATTAATTTACAACGATTTTAGACAGATTAGAAGTGTTGAAAAACAATAATTCTAGAAGCAATGCAGTAAGAGAATATAGCGTTTAAACGGCCATAGATAGCTTATTTTTTGCGACTTTGAATTGCATGGTACAACTAACTGGCGAACATATGAATTTAAAGGTTGAAACTAACCCATTTCGCCAAAACGCCCGTAAAATAACAATTCTAGAGCATTATTCCCTCTTTTTTTAGCAGAAATTTCTTTGTTTTGATGCCGCCTTTACCCGAATAGCCTCCTATAGATCCATCAGATCTTATCACCCTATGACATGGAATTAGAGGGGGGTAGGGGTTTTTTCCTATAGCACTCGCCACAGCTCTCACAGCCAGGGGTTTTCCTATGGCTTTAGCTACCTGAGAATAAGTTTTTACGCTACCAGGACGTATTTTTCTCAAATATTTCCATACTTTTACTTGGAATTTGGTGCCGTAAAGCTTCATCAGTCAATGATTAAGTAAGTTGTTAAAGAAATACCTATAATAAAAGCTATTATTAAGCCTAAAGCTATTTGTTTTTTTCCTTTGGAACTCGAATTTGTCCAAAAATATGAGATTCCATATATTAAAGCAATGAATATTACTATAGGGAGGATAAATTTAATCATTTTATAATTTTAAAAAGTCAATGTTTACGGGCGTTTTGGCCTGATTTATTAAAATTTGCAAATTGCTTAGAACCCTTATTTGGCCCCACAAAAATGAGGGTCCAAGCTGTACTTCCTTCAGGAATTTTTAAACTATGTGTATCTGAGGCCTTTCTAAGCCCTATATAGCCTGGACCTCGCCAAAATTGACCTTTTTTCGTTGTTTCCCAGTACCCACCTTTAAGCACTATAGTTAAATATGGCCAATAATGATCATGTAAATCTCCTAAATCACTCTTAAGTATCTTATGAAGAAAGATATTGAATGGAAACCAGCTAGGTCTTTTACGAAATAATAAATAATATCGGATCATAAAAGGTTTAGCTTTATCAAAGTCTGGCCAGCTAGGTCCACGATCTAAAAGTAATCTTTTTCGATTCTGAAACATGACTTATTTTAAACACTTGACACTAGAATTCATCTGATATATTACTATCGATAATTAATGGTTATCAATAG
>MDSZ01189903.1_pt1 | contig 12452 bp, 11 predicted proteins | sample 811201 | NCBI WGS metagenome assembly MDSZ01 (sample SAMN05326647, study PRJNA326480) | marine metagenome | isolation source: seawater | place: Indian Ocean: North | collected 2010
AATTCCACAAGATACTGCTGCTACTGGCTCAATAATGGGCAACTCATTAATAATATTTTCAGATTGCATTTTTTTTAACGCTTGCATCAGAGCAAGGTATGCCCCTGAGATAGATGCAGTTCTTGTTCCGCCATCAGCTTGAATAACGTCACAGTCTATTCTTATTTGTACATCAGGCAAGTTCTCTAAATTTGTAACTGCTCTTAGAGACCTTCCTATTAGTCTCTGAATCTCCTGTGTTCTTCCGGTTTGCTGTCCTTTTTTTGCTTCTCTTTGTATTCTAGAATTTGTAGAACGGGGGAGCATTCCATATTCTGACGTAATCCAACCTTTTCCACTACCGCGCATCCAACTTGGAACCTGGTTTTCCACAGTTGCGGTGCAAAACACGTGTGTGTCTCCATACTCTACAAGACAAGACCCTTCTGCATGTTTAGAGATATTGAGTTTGAATGAAATACTTCTTAGCTCATTTAAACCTCTTCCAGATGGTCGCATAGTTTTCCCCTCTTCAAAGCTTATAAGTTGTAATATTAATATCTTATAATACATATTTAACAATTTTGCGCTGTTTACAAACAACTTTCTTTTTATTAAAAGACTTTCAATCTCCTACCACTCTTATATAATTTAAGTATGAAAAAAAAAAATAACGACTCAGTTTTTGCATTAAGAGAACGATCACGAGAAGTTTTTCAGCAAATAGTTGACACTTATGTCGAAACAGGAGAACCAGTAGGCTCAAAGACTATTTCAGCCAGACTGGGAGGTAAATTATCCTCTTCATCAATAAGAGGGATAATGTCAGATTTGGAAGTCTCTGGTCTTTTATTTGCTCCACATACATCGGCAGGCAGGCTTCCAACAGAAGCAGGTTTAAGGTTATTTGTTGCAGGTTTACTTCAAGTTGGAGGTTTAGACTCTGCAGAAAAAAAAGAAATCGAGGCAAAATGTGCTTCAGCGGATAAAAGTTCAAGAGAGCTTCTAGAAAATGCAAGTCATGCACTGTCTGGACTCACAAAACAAGCAGGCTTAGTAATGGCTCCAAAAACTGAAGACCCTCTAAAACATATTGAGTTTGTTAGTTTATCTCCTGGAAGAGCTCTGGTTGTTATGGTTACAGAATCTGGCTTAGTTGAAAACAGAGTCATTGAAGTTCCAAAAGGTTTACCGCCGTCAACTTTAATAGAGGCTGGAAACTATTTATCTACAAAAATAATTGGAAAAACATTAAATGAGGCTAAGGAGATTATATTATTTGAATTAAAGGAGAGGAGAGCACAATTAGATAAATTGACTGAAAAAATAGTTAAAAAAGGACTTGCAACTTGGTCTGGTGATCAGACCTCAGGCGGTTCGCTGATAATTAGAGGACAGGCAAATCTATTAAAGGATGTTAAGGCTATTGATGACTTGAAGAGAATTAGGCAACTCTTTGAAATATTCGAGGCGAGAAGGGAGATGGTAAAAATTGTTGAATTAGTTGGAAGCGCTGAAGGAGTTCAAATTTTTATTGGCTCTCAACATGATAGGTTTGATTTGGCAGGTTTTTCAATGGTTGTTGCACCATTGAAAAATAGAAAGGAACAAATAATAGGGGCCTTAGGAGTTATAGGTCCTACAAGAATTAATTATGCTAAAATAATTCCAACAGTTGACTATACGTCAAGGGTTGTTGGAAAGTTTTTAGGCCAATAATATAAGATAAAAAGGATGATAGGATTTTTTTATGTCAAATAAAAAAGAAAATAAACAAGAGGACAACGATGCCAAAATTAAAAATGAGGAAGAAGATGTAAACGAAGAAAGATTAGCGAGTTTGCAATTTGCCGAATATGAGAAAAAAATTGAAGAATTGGAAAGTATAGTTATTGAGTTAAAGAATGAAAAACTCATTGCTCGGGCTGATGCAGAAAATGCTAATAAAAGAGCAGATAAGCGCATATCAGATTCTACAAGATACGCTAATACAAACATATGTAAGAGTTTACTAGAGGTTTCTGACAATCTCAGGCGTGCAATTATTTCAATCCCTAATGACTTTGTCGACCATGAGGTTGTTAAAAAACTTGTCACGGGGGTTGAAATGACATCAAAAGAATTAGAAAATGTCTTAGAAATAAATGGCGTTAATAAAATTGAATCACTGCATGAAAAGTTCGACCCAAATATTCATCAGGCAATTCAAAAGCTTGAAACTAATGAGCATGAGCCAGGAATAGTAATTGAAGTTATTCAAGATGGATATATGATTTATGACAGACTTCTTAGACCTTCAATGGTTATTGTGTCTCAAAAACCAGCGCAAGAATGAAATTAAAGAGAGGTAATTTTTTTGGATTTTGATATAAGGATTAAGGAAAAGTCAAGGGTACCAAGCCTTGATGATATCGAGAGTTTTTGTAATAAAGTCAGGCAATCAAAACCTGAATTGGGAGCAATTTTTCAAGTCAGGTCTCTTGGGGGCAATGAAGAAGGAATAAATAAAATACTTCATTTTATAAAGTCAGGAGAGAAAACAGGCACGTTTAGTCTTCCTTGGATTTCAGAGGCAGAAGGGCAAAAAAATAGTATTTCCGGAACGAATGTAGTTTTGATTGATTACAATAGACGCCCAAAAATCATTGTTCAGATTATCAACCCCTATTTGAAGAGGTTTGATGAGATTGATATTGAGGCAACAAAGCTAGATGGTCCAACCATTAGAGAAGTTAAAGTATGGAGAGAAATCCATCTTAAATACTGGAATAGAATTCTGTTAAATTACAATAAAGAATGTCAAGATGATATGCCTGTTCTTGTAGAGCCCTTTAAAGTAATTTATCAATACTAGTTTAATTCGAAAAAATACAGCTTAGAATTTGAAAAGTAATTTTATTAATTATTTTTTGCTAGAAAATTGAGAGGTAAAGATGGATTGGGATATTAGGGTTAGCGGCGGACCCAAATTACCAGAGCTGAGCGCATTACAAGCATTTTGTAAGAGGGCCAATGATGAAATTGGTAATATAGGAACTATTTCACAGGTTAGGTCAATTGGAATAGATGAAGAAACAACTGGGCTGATTCTTGATTTTATTAGAGAGGGAGAAAAAATAGGAACATTCAGTCTTCCTTGGGTTATGGCTAAAGAAGGACAAACTGAAACTGCTTCAGGAACAAATATCATATTGAGTGATTATTATGGTATTCCACAATTAATTGTGAAAATAACAAAGCCCTTCTTAAAGACCTTTGGAACAATAAGCCCTAAAGAAACTGCACTTGATGGCCCTCCTGTAAGGGACATTAAAATTTGGAAACCTCTGCACTTTGAGTACTGGAATGGTTTACTTAAGGAGTATGGAAAAAGATGTTCAGAAGATATGCCTATAATAGTAGAACCTTTTGAATTAATTTATGATGATAAAAATTGATTCATCCGGCTTTTCTAAAAGTTAAGCTAAACCTTCCTGCTAATTTTTTTATAGGACTTGTCCCAGGGTGTATCTTTTTTATACCATGAAAGCACGGCCGTGAATCCTTGCTCATAACTAGAATATCACCACTCCTAAGGGATAATAAATCTGGCTTCTGACTTCTTTTAATACCACCTATCATAAAATCAGCCTTATCTCCTAATGAAATTGTTATAATCGGTTGTGACATATCCTTCTCATCTTTATCTTGGTGAAGCCCCATTTTACTTGAGCTGGAATAATAATTGATTAAACATGCATCTGGCATAAAGGCTTTTTCAAGTTTTAAATGATGTAGTGTTTTGTTTATTACTTGAATGAATAAATTTGGTATTTTGGGCCATTCCAGTCCAGTTATTGGGTCATGATTTGTATATCGATATCCCTTATGATCGCTCCACCAACCAAGTTTTCCACAATTTGTAATTTGAGTAGAAAAATTACCACCCTTTTTTGTTTTAATCCTTTTGAGTGGAGAAATATTAATTATTTTATCAATTTCCTCTAAGATCTGGTTTTGAAATTTCAGATCTATAAAATTAGTAAAATGAATCAGCCCTTTCGGGGGATTGTTGTTAAATAGCTCTAGATTCACAGTTTTTTGGTACTTTTAATTATTTAAAAAAAAACAGGTAAGAGGTTGAAGCTTTGCCTTTGATCTCCTATATACCCATTAGATATAAGATAATAATTCGGAAATCTAATCCTTTTTATTAAATTTAAAAGTTAATCGAAACATTATGTCGAGTAATTATAATCACAGGGTGTAAAATATGGGAAAAGTTATTGGGATTGATCTGGGTACTACAAATTCTTGTGTAGCAACTATGGAAGGTTCTGAGCCTAGAGTTATTGAAAATTCTGAAGGTGTAAGAACTACACCATCAATGGTTGCTTTTAGTGATGAAAATGAGAGGTTGGTAGGCCAACCTGCTAAACGTCAGGCCGTTACAAACCCTGAGAACACACTTTTTGCTATCAAAAGATTAATAGGAAGAAGATTTGACGATGAAAAGGTTAAAAAAGATCAAGAGCTGGTTCCTTATTCAATTGTAAAAGGAAAGAACGGCGATGCATGGGTTAAAGCATCGGGTGATCAGTACTCTCCCTCTCAAATATCTGCTTTTATTCTCCAAAAAATGAAGGAAACAGCAGAAAGTTATCTTGGAGAAAAAGTCACAGAAGCAGTGATAACTGTGCCAGCATATTTTAGTGATAGTCAAAGGCAAGCAACAAAGGATGCAGGAAAAATAGCAGGATTGGAGGTTTTAAGAATAATTAATGAACCAACTGCTGCAGCATTAGCATACGGCCTTGAAAAAGAATCTTCTGGTACTATTGCGGTTTATGATTTGGGTGGCGGGACATTTGATATTTCAATTCTTGAGATTGGTGATGGTGTCTTTGAGGTTAAATCTACCAACGGTGATACATTTCTTGGTGGTGAAGATTTTGATGCTAGGATTATTGATTATTTAGCCGATGAGTTTAAAAAAGAAAATGGTATTGATTTAAGACAGGATAAACTTCCTCTTCAAAGATTAAAGGAAGGTGCAGAAAAAGCTAAAATAGAACTTTCAAGTTCTGGGCAAACAGAAGTAAATTTACCCTTTATAACTGCAGATAAAACTGGACCGCTACATCTTAATATAAAACTCACTAGAGCTAAACTTGAAGCCTTAGTTGATGATCTGATTGAGAGATCAATTGAACCATGTCGTAAAGCGTTAAGTGATGCTGGTTTAAAGCCCAATGAAATAAAAGAAGTTATTCTAGTTGGTGGTATGACCAGAATGCCTAAAGTTCAGGAGAAGGTTAAAGAGTTTTTTGGAAGAGATCCTCATAAAGGGGTTAACCCTGATGAAGTCGTTGCTTTAGGAGCAGCAATTCAGGCGGGAGTTCTCAAAGGAGATATTAAAGATGTCCTTTTATTAGATGTAACATCTTTATCCTTGGGAATTGAGACGCTTGGTGGTGTTTTCACAAGATTAATTGACAGGAATACAACTGTTCCAACTAGAAAGAGCCAAACATTTTCAACTGCTGAAGATAATCAGCAAGCCGTTACAATTAGGGTCTTTCAAGGTGAGAGACAGATGGCATCAGACAATAAATTGCTTGGGCAATTTGATTTAATGGGGATCCCTCCGGCACCAAGGGGTGTTCCTCAAATAGAAGTGACATTTGATATAGACGCAAACAGTATTGTGAATGTTTCTGCAAAAGATAAAGCTACTGGGAAGGAGCAGCAAGTAAGAATTGAATCAGGCGGTTTATCTGATGAAGATATTGATAAAATGGTCAAAGATGCTGAAGTTCATGAAGAAGAAGATAAGAAGAAGAAAGAATTTATTGATATCAAGAATCAAGCGGATAGCCTAATACATACCACTGAGAAATCCCTTTCAGATCACGGGGATAAGATAGAAGAAGAGGAAAGACTAAATATCGAGTCCAGCATAAAAAGCTTGAAGGATGCTATTGATAGTGAAAACAGTGAAGATATAAAAACTAAAACTGACGAGCTAATGAAGACCTCTATGAAATTGGGTCAAGCAGCATATGAGGCTGAGCAATCTTCTAAAGCTGAAACAGATTCTTCTGCTGAAAGCCCTGATGTTCAAAAAGATGAAGGTCCAGAGGTGGTAGATGCAGAATTTGAAGAAGTTGAAGACAACGAAAAAAAATAAATCAATTAATCTTTTACTTTTATTACATAGTTTAAGGGGCTGAAATGTAATGTCTAAGAGTGATTATTATGATGTCCTTGGCATTACTAAAAACTCTAGTAGTGATGAGATAAAAAAAGCTTACAGAAAAAATGCTATGAAATTTCACCCAGATCGAAATCAGGGTGACAAGGCCGCAGAGAAAAAATTTAAAGATATTAATGAAGCATATGAAATCTTAAAAGATGATCAAAAAAGGGCTGCTTATGATCAATTTGGTCATTCAGCTTTTGAACAAGGTATGGGTCCAGGTGCTTCACCTGGTGGGTTTGATTTTGGCGGTGGTCTTGGTGATATATTTGATGCAATGTTTGGTGACTCGATGGGAAGTTCCAACAGAAGGTCTTCACAACCATCAAGAGGCCAAGATCAGAGAGTTAACTTAGAAATATCTCTTGAGGATGCATTTAACGGTAAAAAATTACCGATAAACTTTCCCACTTCTACCTTATGCAGCAAGTGTTCTGGTAGCGGTTCAAAACCAGGTTATTCTCCTGAAAATTGTTCTACATGTAATGGATATGGAAAGGTTAGAACACAAAAGGGTTTCTTTACTGTAGAACGAACTTGTCCGAGTTGTCGCGGTGAGGGATCAGTAATTAAAGACCCTTGTAGGACTTGCTCTGGATCCGGCGTTATCCAAAAGAAAAAGACCCTTGAAGTTAATATCCCTAAAGGTGTTGAAAATGGGACCAGGATGAGGCTCTCCGGTGAAGGCGAGGCAGGATTAAAGGGCGGGCCTCCAGGTGATTTGTATATTTTTCTTTCAGTAAAGTCACATCAACTTTTTCAGAGAGACGGCTCAGATATTTTTCTTAAAGTACCTATTTCAATGCCGGTTGCCGCACTTGGTGGTGAGGTAGAGGTTCCCTCAATTGATGGAAAAAAAGTTAGGGTGACTATTCCAAAGGGCTGTCAAAGTAACCATCAATTCAGGCTTAGAGGTAAAGGGATGAATGTCTTAAATTCTAGGATGCGCGGAGATATGTTTATTGAAACTATTGTCGAAGTACCTATAAATTTGACAGGAAGACAAAAGCAACTTTTAGAAGAATTTGAAAAAGAAAGCCAAAGAAGGACCTACAGTCCTAAAACTCAAGCTTTCTTTGATAATATAAAGGGTTTTTTTAAGGACATTTCTGAGTAGAATACTTTAGTATGGAAATCAATTATATCATGTTTGGAATGTAAATGACTATTGCAGTTGGCATCGTTGGTTGCGCGGGTAGGATGGGCAAAATGCTAGCTAAAGCAGTTATGGATGATAACGAATGCTGTTTATCAGGAGGGACCGAAAACATTGATAAGTTTGTTGGTCAAGACATTGGCAAACTCATTGGAACAGAAGAGATTGGTTGTAGGGTCTTAGATGATACTAAGGAGCTTTTTAATGCCTCAGATGTTGTGATAGATTTCACTACTCCGAAGTCAACGATATTAAATATTTCAGTTGCCAAAGAAACAGAGACACCACTAATTATAGGGACAACTGGATTTTCCTCTAAAGATGATGAATTTATAAGGGAATCAGTTGATAGGACTGTAATTGTCAAATCATCAAACTTTTCGATTGGTATAAATATTATTCAATCGGAAATTGAAAAAATTTCTGGGATGCTCGGCTCTCAATATGATGCTGAAATTCTAGAAATGCATCATCGTAATAAGATCGATGCCCCATCAGGAACGGCTATTGATTTAGGAAAAGCAATTGCAAATGGAAGAAAGCAAGATTTCTCAGAGGTTGCGAGGTTTAGCCGAGAGGGAGAAATAGGGAAAAGGCAATATGGTGAAATAGGATTTTCTACTTTGAGAGGAGGGGAGGTTATTGGGGACCATTCTGTAATATTTACAAGTCCTAACGAAACAATAAAATTTACACATAATGCTCATTCTAGATCAATTTTCTCTGATGGTGCTATACTTGCTGCAAAGTGGTCAATTAACGCTAAAGCAGGCCTCTATTCAATGCAAGACGTTCTCAGAATATCTTAATTAAGCTATATAAGGGAAAATCCTAATTTAATTATGAAGTGTTTTATATAGAGTAATTTATATAGATTGCTGAACTTAAAGTTTGCTATTTCTTAATATCTATTTCACTTTTAACCGAGATATTACCAGTTATAACTCCCCCCGAAGCTATACAAATGGATTGATACTTTATATCTCCATTTACTTTACCAGTTTCAGCTATTTCTAAAGTCTTTGTTGTTTCTAACGATCCATCAAAATCGCCAGCGATGAATGCGTTTGTTACTTTGGCATTTCCTTTAAATATTCCTCCAGGTGCAACATTTAAAGATACGACATCAAAAACATTTGCTTCAACTTTACCTTCGACAATTAGAGTCTTACATGACGATATATCTCCATTAATTGTAATAGTCTTTCCTACAATGAGTTGTTCACCGTTATTCCCCTGACTGGTTGAGGACCTCATAATTGTAGAATTGGGAATATCTACCACTTTTCTTGGAATATTTGGCTCATAATTACTACTTGTTTTCTTTGACATTTTAGACCCCTTGTTTAAAGGTTTAACTGGTGGGGAGACATTTTCTGGAGATTTATAGAAAGGTAGTTTACCCGTTTGGCCACTTTCTGGTTTTATGTTATCTGAGTCTTCAATAACTTTTGTCATCTTTAATTGTACGTATTTGAACTATTTTAAACTAAAGGTTATGCTAAATATGTAACTAAGAAATAGCATCCCATAATATCATATTTTTCCATTTTTTACATCAAGTTAAGTTAAGTTAAGTGACATTTATAAAAATCTACAAATAATTTTATTAGTTTATTTAGCAAAGTTTTATTATAAACCTTTTATAATGAACGTTTTATGATAAGTCGGTTAACTGGAGGCAAAGTTTTGTTGCAAAATAAAAAGAAAAAAAAGTATGACGTTGTGGGTATAGGAAGCTCAATTGTCGATATTTTAAGTAATTGTGAAGATAATTTCATTATAGAAATGCAAGCTAAAAAAGGGACTATGCACCTGGTTGACGAGAGTAAAATACTTAATTTAACTGAAAGCATTAAAAATGCTGATAAAGTTTCAGGTGGATCTGTAGCAAATACCATGGTTGGCTTAGCATCTTTTGGGGTTTCAACAGCCTTTATCGGAAAAACTAATAATGATGATCTAGGAGATTTTTTTGGCGAAGATTTAAGGAATCAAGGAGTATTTTATCAGACCATGCCTCTTGATAATGGATCTCCGACAGCAAGATGTATTGTTTTGGTAACACCAGATGCAGAGAGAACCATGTTTACTTACCTAGGAGCTAGTGGTTTTCTTAGCTCTAAAGATATTAGTAAGGATCTTATATCTGATTCTAAAATCTTATATGTTGAAGGATATCAATGGGATATAGATACTGCAAGGGAAGGAATTTTAAGTGCTTCAAAACAAGCGGTTCAATATGAGACTAAGATTGCTTTAACTCTATCAGACCCTTTTGTAGTTGAACGCCATAGGGATAGTTTAATCCCTTATATTAATAAATTCGTAGATATACTTTTTTGCAATCAAGATGAAATCATTAGCTTGTTTCAATCTCAGGATCTTGATAATTCGATATCAAGAATAAAAAATAGCGTTGAAGTTGCTGCAGTTACTTGTGGACCAAGGGGTGCTTACACTATTGGAAAGGATTATTCATACTTAACGCCTGCATATGAAGTTTCTAATGTTATTGACACTACTGGTGCGGGAGATATGTTTGCAGCCGGTTTTTTATACGGTTATTTGAATAAAAAAAATAACAATGATTCAGCTTTGATTGGTAACCTTGTTGCATCTGAAATAATTTCTCATTTAGGAGCTAGGCCAAAGGTTTCGTTAGCTGAGCTATCCCAAAAACTTAATATTTTTTAAATAATAAATTTCTGGAGTAACAATGTTAATTAGAAATATTGCGATAATAGCTCATGTCGACCATGGAAAAACTACTCTAGTAGACTCCATGTTCCGTCAGTCAGGTGCTGTAATGAATCACCAAAGAATTGAAGAGCGCGCAATGGATACAGGTGATATTGAACGCGAAAGAGGAATCACTATTTTAGCAAAATGCACGTCTATTATGTGGAATAAAGTTAAAATAAATATAGTTGATACTCCAGGCCACGCAGACTTTGGAGGAGAAGTAGAGAGAATTTTATCTATGGTTGATGGGGCAGTGCTTCTAGTTGACTCAGCAGAAGGACCTTTGCCACAAACAAAATTTGTTACATCAAAAGCTTTAGAACTAGGCTTGGAGCCAATTGTGATAATTAATAAAATTGATCGATCTGATGCACGTCCTTTAGAAGTTTTAGATGAAGTTTTTGACCTTTTTGATGCACTAGGAGCTAATGAAAAGCAGCTAGATTTTCCAATATTATATGCAGTTGGGAGAGACGGATGGGCTATCAAAGATCTAGAAGAGAAGCCAGATAATTTATCACCCCTCTTTAATGAAATTATTCATCATGTGAAACCACCTAGCGGTGATATAAAAAAAAATTTTTCAATGCTTGTAACTACTCTTGAGTCTGATCCTTACCTTGGGAGGGTTCTCACAGGTAGGATAAATACAGGTAGCGTAAAGACAAATATGATGGTTAAAGTCCTAGATAATCAAGGCACAAAAATTGAGAATGCTCGCGTGTCTAAGTTATTATCATTTAAAGGTTTAGAGAGAAAGCCAATAAGTGAAGCCTCTGCTGGAGATATAGTTGCTATAGCAGGACTTGAGACTGCAACAGTTTCTCATACTATATGTCATTTTGATGTTATGACTCCGATAGACTCTAGGCCTATAGATCCACCAACATTAGCAATGACCTTTTCAGTGAATGACTCACCACTATCAGGACTAGATGGCACAAAAGTTACCAGTCGTCAAATCGGAGAGAGATTATTTAGAGAGGCCGAGTCAAATATTGCCATTAAAATTACTCAGTCAACGGATCAAGACTCATTTGAAGTAGCCGGTAGAGGTGAATTACAATTAAGTGTACTCATAGAAACGATGCGTCGTGAGGGGTATGAATTATCTGTCTCTATGCCAAGAGTGCTATATAAAGAAACAGAAAGTGGAAAAAAGAAGGAGCCCATAGAAAATGTCGTAATCGATTTAGATGAGGAATTTTGTGGAATTGTTGTAGAATCTATGTCCAAAAGGAAAGCTGATTTATTGGAGCTAAAACCTTCAGGTGGCAGTAGGATGAAAGCAATATTTTCAGCGCCATCAAGAGGTTTAATTGGTTACCACAGTAAATTTCTTACAGAAACAAGAGGAACTGGAATTATTCATCGAGTTTTCAGCGGATATTCCGAATACAAAGGAATTATTGAGACAAGGAGAAATGGTGTTTTAATTTCAAATACTGATGGAGTTTCTGTCGCATATGCACTTTATAATTTACTTGATAGAGGGGAGCAGTTTATCGGCACAGGTGAAAAAGTTTATAGAGGAATGATAATTGGGGAGCATACCCGCGATAATGACTTAGAAGTAAATCCTTTGAAGTCTAAGCAATTAACAAATATTAGAGCAGCCGGGAAAGATGACGCAATTAAACTACCACCAGCAAGAATTATGACACTTGAACAATCTTTGTCTTATATTCAACCAGACGAATTGGTTGAGGTTACACCAAAAAATATAAGAATAAGAAAGAAATTTCTTGATCCAAATATTAGAAAGAGAACAGCTAAAAAGAATGATGCAGCATAAAGAGATGTCAATCTATTTTATAAAGAGATTTACGGAAGTATATATAAAAGAGAAACAAATAATAATTTTCTTTCTTGGTTTTTCGGCAGGACTTCCGTTTCTGCTAATGTTTAGTACATTAACTGCCTGGTTATCGCAATTAGGAATAGATAAAACAACAATAGGTTTGTTTGTTCTCACAGGTTCTGCATTCACTTTAAAATTTATGTGGGCGCCTATTGTTGATTCTATTCCATTGCCTATCCTAACAAATATTTTAGGTCAAAGGAGAAGTTGGTTATTTTTTTCTCAATTAATATGTTTATTCAGCCTTATTGGTATTGGTCTCTCTAGTCCAAGCAGCGGCTTAGGGTTAACAATATTATTTTCTATAATCTTAGCATTTGCTTCTGCCACACAAGACATAGTCATAGATGCTTTTAGGATAGAGACATTAAAAAGTAATGAGCAAGGTGCAGGTGCTGCTATGTATCAAATAGGCTATCGTGTTGCTCTTATTGCTGCCGGGGCAGGCGCTCTAATATTAGCAGATAGTATTG
>MDSZ01236260.1_pt1 | contig 12452 bp, 16 predicted proteins | sample 811201 | NCBI WGS metagenome assembly MDSZ01 (sample SAMN05326647, study PRJNA326480) | marine metagenome | isolation source: seawater | place: Indian Ocean: North | collected 2010
TATCTTCTAAGTCCTGTTCAGAAATATCTACCAAGGCATAATGCTCATGAGCAGGTATTTCTTCCAAGCCTACTGCGTATCCTGTAGTTTCTGACCGTGTGCCTGTTTCAGCTACCCATGCTGCAGAAAATTGGGCTGTACGCTTCGGGATTTGTATAGAACGCTGTCCTGTAGCTCTAATCCTAGCAATGCTTCGGATTGGGCTTATTTCAGTGACAGTTTTTAACAGTTCACGAACATACTCTGGGGGAGCTAAGTATCCACCAGTGGTATCATTGCTTACTGTTAAGGCTTTCTTTTCCATCTCATCAAGCCCTTCCATTCCCTTACGGCAATATTTATCAAATGATTGGACAGTAAAATCAACAGATTTTGTGTCAACACCTGATGCGGGTCGTGAGATAACAGTCTCAAGCTGTTGTACCTTTTCAGCTACTTGGTCTTGAGCCGCCTTTTGTTGGACGATGTTCTGGTTGATATCTTCCAAGCTATCCATTTTTTCTTCCATCTTAGATATCTTGTCGTTCAATAACGGATCATCACCCAACCCTTTTTCAATTCGGTCTAATCGCTCATCATTTGCAGTTTTGAATTCAGCAAATGTTGAAGCCATTTCACCGAGAGCTTGCTTTACATCATCAGACATAATCAGCACTCCTTTAGGCTTTTAATGTTTGGGTTAAGTTTTTTATAGCGTCTACTAAATCAGTTGCATCAGCTTTAGCTTCTAGCATCTCGCTATCTGCTTTATCTAAAAACGCCTGATGGACAGCTTTTGCCGCCACTTTTGCCTCTGAACGAGAAATGTTGAAAGCATCACGCAGACCATTCTCCCATTCTCTGATGGATACCTTCTCAGCCTTTACACTTAGAACCGTAGCTTTTGGGTTCATTGGAAAGGTAACTAAGCTGATTTCCATCAAATCAACTTCGCCAATCGTTCGTTTTTTGCTTCGCTTATCGTAAGTTACCTCTTTGGGATTGGCTCTAAAACCTATAGACATTCCGTCCAACGCACCCATCTTCAACAATTCATAAGCGTCCCGCCCTGCTGTTGATTTAAGTGCTAACCTACCTTTAACGAACAATCCGTGATCATCTTCTTTAACGCTGTCAAATACACCGATAGGCATATCTGATTTGTGTTGATACAAAAGTTTTACCCCTTTTGCACCACGTTTTCTTAAACTTTTTCTAAATGCTCCGCTTTCAATAACATCGTTTCCTAAATCTTTATTATTGAAAACGCTTGCATAGCCCTCAAAGCGACCATACTCATCATCTTCTGTATCGCCTTTTAGTTGTAAATCTGATTTGATTTCTAAGAACTGGGGTTCGGCTTTTTCGTCCTCTTCCTCGTCCATGATATTGCGACTGGGCTTTTGATAACTTACGTCCCTACCTGTAGCCTCCACATAATCTGCATGGGAATTGCATGGCATGAAGATTATATTGCCATCTTCATCATGTGAATGGGAGCCAACGCACCCGATTTCCTCTGCCCTTGCTACCGCTTCCTCTTCAGTGGTAAAAACATCTCGCCTTATTTGCTCTTTTGTTTGCTGAACCTGACTAGGTTCTTCTTGAACATCAATGGTTCTGGCAGTTGCTAAATCATTACTCATAGAAAATGCCCATTTGAAAACCAAATATTAGTGTATTTTTTATCATATAACAACGATAAGTCAATATCTACCAGTTACAAATCTGCCCCTTCTGGTATCTCTGATGGTGGAAGCGGTGTTTTATCTTTAACTGCATTGATGATGTCTGCGATTTTATCGTGAGCAAAACCCCTTTCCCCCATATCTGGTGGCTCTTGCCCAAATTCTTTTTTATATATGCTGATAAAGTCCTGCAAACTAACCGCTTCTTCTAACGTCAAAGTATTTCTCCTGTTGCATCAAATTGCTTCAAAGCAGATTCAAAATCACGCATTAGACTTGGAAACTTGTCTTCTACCCATTTTTTTGCTTCTGGTTTGTTAAGTATAGCAAATAAATTAGCGAAATTTTCTTTTTGTTTAGCACCACCTTTTACATAATATCTTCTACCATGCCCCCATGTTCCGAACCTATCTTGAAACTCACCATTAGTAATACTATCTACGATATCAGAACAATTTTCTGCACCTGAGAATCTTGTCACTGTTTTTTCTATTGTTATACCTCTTGCTTTAATTATTTTTTTCTCAAATAATTGATCTTTCCACTTGTTTAGCAATGCAATATCTTCTGTAGTGTACTGAGAAAATCTTTTATCAAAACCATACTTTTGACGCTCTCCAAAGGTAGATTCTTTTAGCCCTTCAATAGACCAAGCTACATTTCTTCCTCTATTACCTTGTTTTTCTCCAATCATATAGTCCACATGATGCCCATACTCATGAACTAAAGTTGTTTTTTTAAAACCATAAGTTTTGCCTAATTGTGCCCTTAAATAATGCTGATACCAGTACACACCAGTTTTCTTTTTTCGCTTTTTGGGAACAATTTCCACTGTGGGAGGCTTGGGTAATTTAGCCGCCACTGATGCCGTTAACGCTGTCAAATCTTCCATAAGCTCACGTTCTACCAAGTCTCCATCTTCCCCTGTAACTAATTCTGCGATACGCACTTGCGGTTTTACTGTGCTTTCTGGTTTAGCCGTATCTATGGCATCTTCCATATCTTCATTATTAACGTATACCACGGTGCATCTGCAATTTATGACATTCCTTGCACCTCCACGGGGATCACCTGTAAACCTCATTCTTGCCCCACCAACAAGGAAATCCTCGTCCATTTCAACGATTTGTCCATTGGCCGCTGCATGGGCAGATCGTGTTCTACCATCTGCTGTTGATACCCACCTCTTGCTCATGTTTACGCCAATGCTGTCTCGTAACACCTCATGATAAGCGTGTTGTGCATGACCTACAGCACTGTGGGTTTCTGTACGGGTAATCAATGCTGCCCTAGATTTGCTTATTTGTGGGGCTTTGTTTCTGATTCGGTCTGCTATCTCACGCTGAGATAATCCATCTTCTAGGAACCCTTCACCTATAATCCGATTAATTTGCTCGGATATGTTAGAAAACACATTTGCAAGAACAAGCTCCCTATCTTGTAAATATGCTCTGCTAAGTCTTTCTATGTCTACGTTTCGGCCAAAAACAGACATTGTTTCTGCTTTGGTTAAATCCTCGTATCGTTCCTCGTTTTGCTGAAATACGGCTTGGTAGACCTTTCGGATATGGTTGGATAGTACCGCAATCCCTTCCTCTCGTAGCTGAGATTCTACAACAAGAGGTTCATAAGTGTTTGATTCTATTGAGCTTGCGGCTGTTCTTACGCTTTTGCGGATAACAGTTTCTAGCTTTTTGAGTAATGGGCGTTCTAATGAGCTTCTTAATCTGGCTTGCCTTCGTGCTTCCTTTCTGACGTTTACACGGCCAAGCCTAAACGATCTAAGTTGTTTAAGTGCATATTTATTCATTAAAACAAACTGTAATTAGTTTTAATGTAGATATTTACTTTTCTTTTAGATGTTTGTTTCCAAGTATTTCGGTGACTGATACCGTTTCTTTGGGATACCTTTTCCCACCCTACGCCTTCCCAGAACATATTACTTGGCAAGTCATCTGCACAACCGCACACGAAATTCCACCTCCGTTTACTCAATCCATGAGTCATGCCCTGATCTAACAACGCCTTGCCTCGTTCTATCAATCTCGCATCTTCTTGAATAGCAATCTGATTAACTTTGGCTTGATGTCCAAACGACATAAGTAAAAATCCCACCAAGTCGGTATTCTCTTCACATACCCATAGTTTATCGTTGCACGTTTTTGACCATCTATCTCCGTGTTTTTCCCCTGTGATTGCCGCTTCATATGCGGTTTTGGGAATAAACCCAATAGCGTGGCTTTCTTTTTTTGACAGATCGTTGATGTACGGCAAATCTTTAAGCGTAGCAAGGCGAACTTTCATTGTTACTTGCTACTTAATGGATGTCCTTTTGGGAACAAATCTGCATCATGTTTGCCCCCTTGATATCGCCCTGACCGCAATGCAAATAAAAAGCTGTTTACTCTGGCATATGCCCATTGGTCAGCACTTTGTACTCTTGGACGCACACTGGATGGATTGGTACGATACGCACCCACGCCCCTAACGAACACCGCTTCTAACATTCTGTAGGTTGCTCTTTTAGTGGGCTTGTCTCCATACTTTTCATTGTGTTCCTTAACTTTTTCAGTAAGACCACGCTTTACTTTATCGCTAACTCTTTGTTTTTCTTCAGCTTCTAATTCTTTTAGCTCATCTATTGTAAAATCTTCACAGGCTATTTCTTCCCATTTTCTACCTTCTAGCTTTTTGGTTAGCTCTAGAATGACATCTTTCATTCCTTGCTCACCAAGCCTTTTATTGATTACGCCCCATTTTATTTGAGCTACCAATCCTGCCACATTGCTCATATTTGGCTCATCACCCTCTGCAAAGTGGTTGCCATCTCTCATGTGTCTAGCCGCCCACGCTTCCCGTTCTTTGATCCAATCCAAGACCGCAGGAGTGGTTGATCCATCTCTTGCTCTGCCCCAGAGCATGAAGGCTTCATTTCCTCGTATATTTCCACCTGCTTTCCAAATTTGCTTACCAACACCCACTTCTTTGAGATTTTTCGCAAAGTCATAGTCAAACTGAGGGTATTGTGAGTTTCGTAGGGATATCTTTTTATCCTCCCCTGCTTTGGGAAAGTTGGTTTGCTTTGTTTCATCTTCATTATCTTCATACATCCCCATCCCTTCATCTGTCACTGGGGCTTCTGGTTCTGGCGTGGCTTCTGACCCTAATGGGAACAGATTTGCACTAATGTAAATATCATCACCCCCTGTAATCGGACTGAGGCCAATTACCTCTCTGGCTTCATTCCTCGTCATAATCCCTGCATTGACCGCAGAAACTACGTTTTCATAGGTCTTTCTTTTGCGTTCTGCAAGGGCAGGTATGCCTTCTATGTCATAACAGAAATCTAAATCTTCCCCAAACAACGGACTAAGCCACTCATTCATATCACTTTCAATCAAACGCAAGTGCGGAATAATCGTTTCTTCGTACAATGCTAGACGAGCTTCTGCTATGTTGCTGTAGGTTTGGCTATCTGGGACACCTACCAGTTGGCTCGGAACACCAAAACACAAAGCTATGTCCGTTGCACTCATATGCTTTAGGTTTATGAAATCCATATCCTTGGGTGAAAGCCCCATTTCCCGCCAATCAAAATCGCCCTCTAATAACAATGGCCTTCCTGCGTTCCCTGTGCCTGTGAAGCGGTTATTTAGGTCTGTAAGTAGCTGTTGCCGTTGTGATTCTGTCAGGTTTACTGAATACCCTTGGTCATCTTTAGGTTTAAATATTACTGCACCTGATGGCCTTGCTCCGTTATTTAAAAGATTGATGTTGTGTTTTGAAGCTAGGTTATGTTGGTCTACCTCTACTGCTGCCGCAGATAATGGGCTACAACCGTAATAATCGTCTAACGGATTCCATAGTTTTATGTGCTTTACTTCACTGAAACCATTGTCTTGGTCTACTGCATACTCTTCTACAACCCTGCCATTTATCATGTATTCGTACTTTTCTGGAATGGGGTTGTTACCGCCTTTGATAACAATTCTATCTGGCCGTAATAGATGTAATTCTCTGGGAGCCATATCTCCACCTACCTTGAGAACGTAAGCGTTCCCACTGAGTAGTAGGTATCCAAATAATGAACTGAAAAACTCTGTATTGCTTTGCTGTGGGTTTGGTCTATCTAACAAATCCAACATTGGGTGCATTTCTAGAGGGGTATCACCGCTTTTAAGCATATATTTTACAGCACCCGCACCTTTGGCTATCTCGTTGACGCATCGGTACACTATAGCGTTTTTTAAATACCCTTCTTGTGCTAAATCTTGATAGTTGTATTGACGGCTTTCGCCAGATCCAACGCCAAAATAACCGACCATGTTGCCCTGCTGTTTTGTGCTATTGGCTTGAAATATATTTTTGAACCTATCCATTATTGCCATGTTAGTTGATTCTCCAATTTGCACCTCCCTTTGATTTGCTTAGTTCAGATAACCCCCATACTAGGGCATCTAATCTATCTGGGGATGGCTTTTGTTGTCCTGAATATGTAGTCATTTGTGACTCTAATTCAGAAAAAAATCCCACATGATGGACACGCCTTTGCTCATAGAGAGCCGCTATCGGTTCTGCTCTTACCATCTTGCCCCGACTAGCTCTCACTGATCTGTAAGGAATATTGCTATCTATATTTCTTAACAGCCTTTCCACTAGATCGCCACCGTTGTTTACCTCTGCCACAATACGATCTGCCTCGTATTCGTAAAACATTGATATTGCTATTCTGCCCCATTTTTCCGCAGAATACACCCCCGACACATCTTTGAGTACATAATATTCATCTTTGTGGTCTTTTCCCACCACTACAATCCCTGTTTCATCTGAATCTATGTTAGCAGTAACCGCAGGGTCAACAGCTACCAGAATGTTAGAAAGTTCCGTTCTTTCCTTCCTTTGCACTCTAGTTTCTTCTATCAAATGTTGACTCCATAACGCCCCTTCAAAGTCCTCCAGTATTTCCGCATACAACTCTTGTCTGCCAAGCCTAGTATTAGCGTATTTGTCCTCTAGCTGTTGAATCGCACTTTCTGCTAGGTTTTCCTTATTTTCAAAGGTATTTCCTCTGGTCGTTACTGTTCCAGTCCTTTTTACAAGGTTTTTTATAAGTTGAGTGGGTTTGGGTGTGGTAGTAATAACGCATTGAGGTAACTTTCCCAAACGCAACCCAAACATCAGTTGATCAAAAGTATCTGGATATTGCCATGATGCCAACTCATCGCACCATGCTCTATGGAACTGTGGCCCTCGCAATCTATCGGGTTCTGTAGCACTAAACCCCATAATTTTGCTTCCGTTGTATAGGTTTATCTCTGATGCAGATTGGTTATACCCCCTTCCTCTTCCTCCAAGCAAACACTCTCTAGGTAGAAACGACATGATCCCAGAGACTCCACCAAACGCCACACGCCTTAAATCTCCAAAGGTTGGTGTGACTACGGCTACCTGTACATTAGGATTTTTTAGTGCGTACAAGGTGGCATCCATCGCCCCTGTTAGGGTTTTACCCCAACCCCTACCCGCTAAGATTAACCATATTTGATAGTCACCAAATGAAGCTACTGGTGGTGTTAGTTGGTTATCTCTGGCTGTTTTAAACCATTCATTGTATAGAGTGATTGACTTTTGATGCCCTTGATTCGGCAAGCTCGTCAAGTTGCTCCATAATCTCTCTGAAGGCTTCTGGACTGCTGACATCTGCTGATACCTTGCTTATTTCTTGTGCTTGCCCTAAGGCAAGTTTCCCTAGTTTTTGTGCATTTACCGCTACATGAGACAATTCCCGTAAATAGGAAGCAGGATTATTTTGATTTTCTGGGCTTGCCATGTGCTTTTGGAGTTCTCTTCCTACATTTGTAAGCATCCCCTGTGCTATGAGTAGAGCATTATCATCTAGTTTCTTGCTTTCGTTGACCATTCGCTTTACCCGATCTTGCTCTATTTGCGTGGAAATCTGCGTCTGGATACGGTTTTTTTCTGCTTGCCAATCCTGTTTTTCTGCCCATCTATATAAACTAGCTCGGGCTACACCGTACTTTTTCACAAGCGTATCTATGCTTGGATATTGCCTCACCCCATCATCCTTTTCCACACCAAATATAAACTCTTCCCTTATTTCCAGTGCTAACTCTTCTGTTATTTTTTTAGTCATACGTTATCAGCCTGTCCTATCCAGTCTCATTTTGCATACGCTTTTTAATCAAAAGTTGGTTTCTGCTTTCCCATGATTTGCTGTATTCCACATTTTCAAATAACTTACTAAACCCTGTTATATGTTTCAATCTTAATAACTCTTCTGGCTCCATGCCAATCTGATTACAAATATCCTTGTCTGACCATCCGTTCTGTAGCATTTCAAACACCATGTTAGACATTCCCTTTACTGTATGTTTACCTCTTGCTCGGTTATGCCTAACAGTAGATGCCATTCTTTCGTTCATGTCTTTATCTAAGACCACAATAGGTACACATCCATCGGTGCTTTCCAGAATATCTTGGTTTTCTTTTGCGGTAAAATACCGATGAAACCCATCAACGATTATGTATTTTTTTTGTTTGCTATCATAAACCGTGACGATAGGTTGGGTAAAGCCATCATTTTTTATTGAATTGTAGAGCAATTTCATCTCTGGCCCTGCCACGATATTCGGGTTGTAGTCATTGGCAGAAATTTGATTGATAGGTATCCATTTGAGGTTGTTGATTGGATGTTTTTCTTTGTTGTTAATGTTCAATTTCTTCACCCCATGTATCCCAACCTTTGGCTTTTTCTCTGGCAAATAGTTCAATTCTTGGTAACTCCCCATAGAGTTGGGTTATTTTGTCTCTTATAACACTAGGTTTCTGTGAATGTCCTCTGACCTGCGACTCCACAATTTGCCTCACACTTCCGTTCTGTCTCTGTAACTTACCTTGAACCCCCAAAAGGCAAAGCTCTGCATTTCCTCTTGTGTAATGCCCCATGCCAAAATGATTCTTGTTATTTTTTGTTTTTTTCACCCAAGTAAATGCACACGTTTTATATTTAAAACCCCATGCTTTGATCACACTTAACCCTTCCTCCAACATCGGCATCGTTACCCATAAAAATAAATAACAATCTGCCTTGGTTATACTCTGTAGAGGTAAATTTTTTATTGCCTGTATATTCATCGTTGCATAAAAACTTTCGGCTCCCCTAATTAGCCCATTTGCACCTCGCATTTTTAACCTATCCTTATACTGCCAAGGAGGATCGGCATAAATGATATTATACTTGCCTCTGGGAAAGCCCATCTGATTAGCTTCCATACTGCTTCAGATCGTCCGTAAGATATTCTTTTTTAACGAATTTTAACATTTTTTTATTAAATTTTCTTTCGTTTAGCTTACCTTCTTTCCATTTCCTGTAGGTTATAAGATAAGGATTCGCTTCTAACGCCTTAATTTTGCCAAACTGGTAATCGTTTGAAAGAACTGCTGATATTTGCTTTTTCACTACAAACTCTGGTTGGTACATATCCCCAAACAATTCGTCAAGTGTTTTCCATTTTCGGAAAAATTTTGCTTTATGTTCTGGATTTTTTATTAGTTTATCCGTCAAATAGTCTCGGTATTCAAACCAATCACGAAACATAAACGGCAGTTCTGACACTGCCAACATTTCTTTTTTTGCAATATGCTTTGTTTGATTAACCCCTTTTAATCTTTTAGTTACTTTTTCCCATGTTTTTGGTTCTATTTCGTGCAAAAAAAACACGTTATGAATTGTGGCTTTATTGGGAACAATATTTGAAACTCGCATATTTCTAGGGGCGGTTCCGTACCTGTATAACCAATCATAGATTTTGCAATAATCCCATTCATTATCGTGAATTGCCTTCCAAACATCGGTGAATTTCCAATCATAAATAGGATAAAAAGCGTAGTGAGGATCTTGTTTATTTAAAGAAACCGCCCAAGTAATATCAAAATAGGTTGGATCGGAAGAAATACCTGCGTATCTATTTGGGCTTTCATCTGCTCTAACTCCCGATAAGTAACACGCCTTTTCTTTTGGATATTGGTATTTTAAAAACTTGTGGAATACTTCACGAAACTTTTTTGCACCGTAACGGTTCTTTTTTATACTTATACCCTCTTTGTCTCTAATCCACTCTGCTCCCTCGTCCCAACAATTAAAAATACTTTCATTTTCTGATAAGACATTAGTCATTTTCAGGGGAATTTGTAGCCATAAAGGTTCCACCCTTGGATCTGCCATAACTTTTTTCATGTAATCTATGGTGTTCTGGTATTCAAACTCTTGATCTACAAAAAGCACTTGTAACGGCAAACGGTTTTTTTCTTCTGCAATTTTTAAAGCTAAATTTAGAATTACTGTTGAATCCTTGCCACCACTGCTGCAAACAATCACATGGGGAAACTCGTCAAACAAAAACCTCATGCGATCCAAACTGGCATCCCAGACATTTTTATTTTTATATATTTTCACCGCTTATCAATAGCCATCAATTTGGAATTCCTCTCCACAATTCGGACAAATTACATCTCTGTAATCTTTTGCTGAATCTTCAAATTGATTTTTTAGCCTATTTTCAGCAGTCTCCATTTTTCTGTCACTGACTTCACCCCCTAACACTTGTGGATTTGTTTCTGGCTCAAAGTTCAAATTAGATAAATCTGAATCCCCTAACAAACTTAAATCAAACCCTGTGTCAGAGAGCGATTTTAGCTCTGAGTAATAGACCCCCATATCCCATTCAGCATTTTCCGACAATTTATTGTCAGCAATGATGTAGGCTTTTTTTTGTTCTGGTGTCCATCCCTCTGCCACGATACATGGAATCTTAGTCATGCCGATAGATTTAGCCGCTAAGAGCCTCCCATGCCCTGCTAGTACGTTGTTTTCCCCATCTATGAGTAAAGGTATAGTAAACCCCCATTCGTTGATAGAATCGGCTAATTGAGTGATTTGATGTTCTGGATGCTTCCTTGCATTTTTTTTATAGGGTTTTAAGGATGATATTGCAAGCTGACTAATTGCAGTCGTAACTTTCACGGACGAGTAACCCGATAATTAGAATATATTTGAGTCATAAGGCCATCTTGTTTTTGGTCAAGCCAATCTATTCTTTGCATCATTTTTTCCACCGTTGTCTCTATATTTTCCCAATCCCCCTTTTCATGACACCACTGAGCAATGATAGCTCTGTTGAAAAACACCTTACCATCCACTGAAAATAGTGTTTTAGGCTTGTCGTTGATTGAAGCATTTTCATCAAGAAACATTCTCCACGTTGGCATTTTTTGGATTGTGAACATTTCTATCCATTCACATTGCAAAAACTTACATGGATACTCCAATTCCAAATTCATCGGTTCCCAAGTCACCAATCGCTCAAAAGCATCAATACAAATTACTAACGGGTTATTTGATTTTTTGCACCTCGTCATTATGAAACCTCCCAAAATATGTCTTGATAAGCAAACCTACACGGGAATTGATTGACGCATGGTTGTTTTCAAACCGAGCAATCATAGATTTATTTGGCTTCCCCTTCACTGTATAACCTAAATATTCCGCTAATTGCGACTGCGTAACCCCATGTGTTTGCCTTAATTTTGCTAGTTCTTCACCTGTAATCATTTTAAAACTCTGGAATCATTGGACACTGGTTTATCATAACAATATCAGGATCTTCTGTCCATTGTTCCTCCCATTGCGTTGAAATCTCATTATTTTCTGCTGCTTCCTCATCTGGATCTTTAACACACATTAGCTAAGTTCTCCCTTAATCTTGCGTTATCCGCATACCGACTGAGCGTGGTTGCAGGACTCCACTTACTATAATACTTTGCCCAGTGCTTCTCTTTCGCCATGACCATATCTGCGAGACTTGTGTAACCCATTTCTGGATATCCTAGTCCCAAATCTGCTATGCCAAAAAACAATTCATTTTCTGGGTCATACTCGGAAAAGAGCCAACACATTTGTCTCCCAAGCCCTGTAACTGACCACCCTTCCTTTAGGGCTTCTACAGTTTCCAGATCATGTTCTGAATCCCATTCCACCCCTTCGTTTTCATCAGTAAACTCTACTACTCGGCTTGCGACATATTTGACTATTGGCATGAAGTCAATTTCGTCCTCTCTGTTGTAGTTTGCAAGGTGATTGTCCACTAGTTGCTTTTCTACCTCGGTTGGTATACCTAACTTTGCAAGATTATTCATATCTAGGAGCCTCCTCTGGATAATCCATACCAAAGTGGGGTTCTATTAGGATTTGTATTTCCTCTTTGCCCCATTGACCGCCTCTTTGTAAGTAGGCATCATCGGGTTCCCCACTGGGATCAAGGCCGTCCCAATGACTAGCCCCTGTGTGATATTCATTAGAAGGTTGATACTTATGCTCTTTTTCTAATCTTTGCCGTTTAGTTTCTGCGGCTGTGACGTTGTTGTAACACCCTTCGTTTTGCACAAATGTTCCGCAATCGTAAAACCAACCCCCTTCTTCTGAACCGCCATAACACTTGGTTTTTCTATAGACATTGACGTAATAAAAACTAGACATTTTCTTTATCTCCCGTTTTGTTTTGATGTGAAACTCTTTTTTGTAGTTGCTCTTTTACAAACTTTTTGTAATTTTCTGATCCTTCTTCCTCATTCTCCATTGGGTATTGATACAATGACCTTACAATCCTTTGTAGCTCCTTATAAAAATACCTCGTTCCTTCTGGGGCAGTGTTGCCCGTCCACCCATACTCAGATTCAGTAATCAGGGTCATTTCATAGTTGGGATCA
>MDSZ01011722.1_pt1 | contig 12451 bp, 7 predicted proteins | sample 811201 | NCBI WGS metagenome assembly MDSZ01 (sample SAMN05326647, study PRJNA326480) | marine metagenome | isolation source: seawater | place: Indian Ocean: North | collected 2010
GCGTCAAAGCGACACACAAAGGGAAAAAAGTGCGGGAAGATTCTACTACTACGTGCTCTTCTTCCTTTTGTTTTTTTTTGCCCGCGGTCTTTCTTTTTTCAAAGTAATTTTTTTTTTTTGGGGGGGGGGGCATATGGCCATAGTATTCATTTTGGTCGTAATAAAAATGGTAAAATTCGGAGGGTTTTTTTTTGTCTTTTTTTCTCCAAAGTTTTTTTCTCCATTTGTTATTCTTTTTTTTTTTCGAAACAAAACACCAACGAAAAGAATACTATACTATATAATGGAGGAAAACGACGACGACGACGACGACGACCAACGGGAAGGATGGTCGTCGTCCGAATCTTTGAGAAAAGGAGACGACGACGACGACGACGACGACGAACGGCCACGAAAAGGACGAAGGAGGGAGGTGGACGACTACCACTACGTGTTTTCTGCGGACTGTAAACCGTACATGGATTGGCAATCCGCAGCGCTGTACCAATCGTGGATTGATATCGGGTCCCCGGGGGAGATGACGCGATTACTCTCCTGTACGGAGGAAGAATACGGACGATACGAAAATCTAGAGATGATGCCGACGCATAAAACACCGGATTTTTCGCACGACGATCCGTCGGACGCGTATTCCGCGTATAATTTACCGGGAAGTATCAAACACTGGACGCAATCGAGCAATTTTACGAGACGAAAGTGGGTGGTCAAGTTAGACGCGGATATGATTCTACGGAAACCGTTTACGGTGAGAGAAATTCCCGCTAAAATTGGAGTCGTCGCCGCCGGGTATTACGGGTACCTTTCCGGTGTAAAGAACGATATGGCGGCTATGTTTGTCGGACCGGCAGTTCGCGAACGATTGGCGCAAGTCGGCGGGTGGGAGATATTCGCCAGGAGCGATATCGTAAAAGCGGCGCCGTTGTGGTTCGAATACACCAGAAAAGTCAGGAGAGATCCGAGAGTGTGGTGGCCATATAAAGGTACCGGTGACGAATTCATCACGAAGAAAGCGCCGAGACCGTGGATATCAGAAATGTACGGATACGTCTTTGGCGTTGCGAGCGCCGGTCTGTCGCACAACGTAAACAACGACGTTCAAATGTACGCCGGATCAAAACCGTGGAACGCGAAGAGTGCGAACTCCTTCGTCATTCATTATGGTTTAAAAATGAGTAAAGGAACAGAATACGAGTGGGATAAACATTTCGAATACGCGAAATCGGAAACGGAAAAAGACAAGTTGAAGTGCGGAAAGGAAAATCGAAGAGATTTGTTTCCAGTGTGCGATTTGTATTCCGACGACGATCGGTCGATCGATAAGTACGAGAGAAATAGGGTGGAGTTAATGCGCGAGTGCGTGTCGAAGATTAACCGAGGGATATTGCTAGCTAGAAAAAGGAAGTGTATGCCGAAGGGTAGTAGTAGTAGTAGTAGTAGTAGTAGTAGTAGTAGTAGTAGTAGTAGTAGTTATGAAGATAGGAATGCGGCGAAAACGGCAGAAGTAGAAAAGACATTGGTAGGGGGAAGTAGTCATAGGAGTAGCAGCGTTAGTGTCGCAAATATGGAAGATAGAAGTTACAAACACGCAAGAGTCACCATAGGTGGCGGCGCAAGAGTTCAACAACAACAAGATGCGGCGACAAACCAGTTGTGGAAATACGCCGGCATTTTATGGACTTTGACTTTGTTCGTTTTATTTTACGGCTTTTGGCCTTCGCGCAAAACTGGGGGAAGAACAAGAAGGAAAGCGGGACATATTCGTCCATAGATCCATAGACATAGGCGTGTAAAAGTATTTTTATAGTCTTGTTATTGCAAAGAGTTGACAAACATGATCCCTAACGCGAAAATCGTGATAAAAATCGGCGCCGACGACACCGCGTACAAAGGCAAAAAACCAAACAAATTCTTCTCCTCTGGTTGTTCGCCCTCCTCTAAATAATTATCCAACATTCTCTTCGGGTTTCTCGTTCGTCCTTTAATTCCAGCCGCGTCCATCGCAATTTCCTCGTACCTCGACGGCCCAGCCTCTCGTTTCGCCGGCACCTCTGTATCCGAATCCAATCCAGGCCACTCTCTCAACTCGTTCAAAACGAACTCGCACGCCACGATATCCGTCGGCACTCTCCCTTCATCCACGTCTTGCAAAACTTGAATCTTCTCCTCCGCGGAACACCCGGATTCGTCTTCGATGCCATACCGTTCTCTTCTGTCTGCTAATCGAGGATCTTCAATGCCTATGATTAATTTCACCTCGTTGAAAGACATCTCCCGTTTGACGTACAAAAGTTTCAACCAGTCTTTGATTTCTTGGCTCATGAGTTGTAATCGCTCTTGGTCTTCATCGGTGATAGATGTGCCGGTATCGAACCCGTCGAAACCACCATCGGACGTCGATTTCGCCACGAACGACGACGACGACGACGGTCTCGTCGCGCTGCCATTGTCGTTTAAGTTTCTCACATTATCCTTTGATGTCGTAAAGTTTCTGTATCTTTTGTCGTGGATGCGCGCACCGAGTCCCGAGGATCTACCCCAAGAAGAAGAAGAAGAAGAAGAAGAAGAAGGTATTGTTGACGCGGACGCGACCGCGCATCGCCGAGACGATCGCGATGGTGATGCCGAAGAAGACGCGGGCGTTTTGGAAGGTGTCGCGACGACAAACATGATTGATTTGATTGTTGTTGATGATAATACGAGAGCTCTCCTCGATTTTTTTTTTTTGACGACACAAAAAGCACCCAAAAAATTTCTCTCTTTTTTTTTCCACGCAGAGAGACGAAAAAATGGGGACGAAAAAAACACAACGTTTTAAAGGGATCTTTTTACGACAATTAAATGAGAGCGGAGAGAGAGAGAGAGAGAGAGAGAGAGAAAGAGAGAAAAAAACGCCACACTTGACTTTTCATTCGCAATAATAAATTCTCTCGATTCATTACGAGGACGACGACGAGGACGAGCGGACTTGGTCGCGGCTAAAATCAAAAGACCGAAAGACGCGAGTACTACTCGTATTATCATTATTATTATTAATAATAACAATGTCGATATCGGCGAAAGGAGAGTCGTCGTCGTCGTCGTCGTCTTTGACTTTGACGAAACGAAAGAAACACCAAGTCGTGTCTCGCCTTCTCTCGCGCGTCGTTCTGCCTCTCATCCTCCTCCTGTTCGTCTCCGACATCGTCTTTTACGAGACCAACGAAACGAAATTGCAAAGGGAAGCGAAAAAGGAAGAGGAGAGAGTTGGAAGTCACAAAATCGACGTGCATCAACACTCGCGGTTAGTGAAAGATGGCAAACCAGAGGAGATCGCGGAGATTCACACGACGACGACGATGAGTGGTGATGAGGAAAACAAAAGAAGTCGCGAAGAGAGCGACGAACGCTATGGACCAGAAGAAGAAGAAGGGAAAGAAGAGAAAGAAGGAGCAGTAGGAGCAGCAGCAGCAGAGAGTAGTGGTGGTAGTATCAGTAGGTCATCTGATGATAATGATGATGATAGTAACAGTTCTAGTGGTAACAACAGCGACGCGATAGAAAGCGAACGGTGCGTGGCGTCTATTCGCGACGGGTATAGTTGCGAAAAGTTTAGTTTAACGAGCGCGAAAATAGTAGACGTGTTTCATCGCGCAAACAGAGCGAATACGAGAGCGAACGCGTGGGGCGGAACGAGCAAATGTAGCAAAACACAAACGGAGGAAGACGGATATTTAGATGACGGAGGGAACGGGAATAAAATGGTTACAGAAGGGATGAAGATTGAAACCGTCGGAGGGGAGACGAGTTCTTCCTCCTCAAACGCTCTGAATAAGGCTTTAGAAAAGATGTTTGAGGAAGATTCGAGCGATGTAGGAGAAGGATTGAAGTATCAAAAAGCCGTCATCGTCATTGATGGAACCCAGATGAGTGCAAACGAAGCGTCGAGACTAGCTGACTCTACACAAACGAGCGCCGTTTTCGTAGCCTACGGAAATCGCGAAAAGTTCAAAGAACAACAACACGTCTCCTCTGTATTAGTCAAAGGTGAGAATGATACTGGTTCGCCTGCGCACCAATTGGCGAGCATGTTACTTTTGCGAGGGTACGCGGTGTTAGTTCTTGCAGATAAGAGTGCAGATTTTACGGCGAATCCGCTCAAATCTGACGCGTTTTCATTTACGACTATTGGCTCTGGCGCAAATAGACACGATGACAAGATGCCTGCACGCGTTGCTTTCGATATTGAACTCGCCACCGATACCACGTGTAGAGCAAGTGGACAGATAATTGGTATTGGCGATAAATCCATGGGTTGGTCGCAATACGCGCAAAGCATCTGTCTACCCATGGCACGATCCAGTTTCATGCGCTTTAATCCAACTTTAGCCGCTATAGAGTTGTGTCGATATTTCGGCGAGCACTTGGACATTGAACGCATCGGTGTCGACGACAGAGTCACGGAGCAAGTAATTATGCCGGCGTACGATAACACGTTCAAATCCGGTGCGCGTTTGAAACCGTTCCGACACGCTTGTAGGTACAACATGAAACAAAGTCCAAGCCGAGGTTCGCGATACGCGCCGAGCGAAGACATGTCTCGAGGCGACGAGTTATCTGGTGACCCAAACGCGATTATCCCGTCTCAGAAGTTCGAAAATGGTCGCTTGTTTGCGCTTGGTGACGAACACTCGGACGATATCATCAACAAGCATAAACAGTGCGAACGGAGCACGTGGTCCGAAGGTTCCGGACCGCACCCAAGAAAATTGCGCTACATTGTCCCGTGGCCGAAAAATCACGAGGATGGCTCGTCGTGGCCCGCAAACTGCGAAGATGGCTTGGACAAGTTGTGTGAAGTCGTAAAGCAAGTCGCCATTAACCGCGAAGTTTTAGTTGGCGTCTCAAACAAAAATATCTTTCATATGTTGCAGTTATGGATCGAAGGTTTACAAAAAACCGAAATCACGAACTATATGATTGTCGCGTTGGATGAAGAAACCGCGAGATGGTGCGAGCAACACAATGCGCCGTATTATTTGCGGTCGTTGACATCCATCACGGGTTCGACCGATAACCACGCCACATCTGGCTTGAAGTTTGAAATTCTCAAAGAGTTTATTAAAATTGGCGTAAACGTCTTGCTCTCCGATGTTGATATCGTCTGGATGCGAGACCCGTTTAAGAATGATTTGTTGTATCGAGACGTAGATGTTGAAGGTATGTCGGATGGCTGGGATGATCGAACGACGTACGGGTTCAGATGGAAAAGCCTTGCGAGAGGACAACAGGTCTCGGCGGACGAACTTACGTACCGCATGTTTGTGAAAAACTCTGGTTTATTCTTCACGCAAGCCACACATGAAAGTTTACAAATGATGACCGTGTTAGCCGATCGAATGAATACTGAGCGTTCAACATGGGATCAAACCGCATATAACGAAGAACACACGTTTTTTAGCGATAAGAGAACGCCCTCTAGAAATTCCGCTTCGTCGCGAATCATGAACTTTGCGTGTTTTTGCAACTCAAAGTATGTCTTCAAATACATGCGTTACGATGAGAAGTTATACCCGGAGGAGAGATTCCATCCCGCGTCAATCCACGTGAATTATCACCCAGAAAAGCCGCAAAGGATGCTCGATATTATCAAACAGTATTGGAAAGGCGAAAAAGGTGCCATTGAGCGATGGAACGGCGGTGAAGGATTATCGAGCGCAGTACAATGTAAACCGCGACCGGTGGGTGAAATCGAGCGAACCAAAGGTATTGAATCCAGTGAACTCGCCAAGCATGTCGCTAACGCTCACACGGGTAAGTGGGGCGGCGTCGGAGGCATTGAGTGGAAAGAAAACGGTGATTTAGTCACGCCGTGGGGGGAAGGCACTTGGGGTGTTATTCCCGGCTCAGATGGTAAAGAATTGTTCATGGATTGGGGACCCACGCACGAGTTAACGGGAAGAATTGAAGGTGGTTCAGTGATTATGCAAAGCAAACGATGTCCGGATGGTGATTTAGTTCCGACCGTGGTCGCAGATGGACTCTAAAATAATGTTAGTACATAGTGGTTAGTTTTTACGGCACATGCATAGATTAGTCATTCTTCGATTCGCGTTAACCTTTGGTCGAGTGTTTCGCCCCTTTTCTCGCCGCCGATTTGCCTCCAACTTTCTTTTTCTTCTTCACTCCTTCCCCCTTCATCTCTAACGCTTCGTCCGTCTTCCCTTTTCCGTTCTTCTTCGCCTCTTTCTTTGCCTTCTTTCTCGCCAACTTTTTCTCTCGCTTCGCCGCCTTCAACTCCTTCTGTTTTACCTTCTTCGCTTCTTTCACCTTCTCCTCCTCTGTCATTGCCTCCCCCCTCTTCCGTTTCTTCTCTTCTTTCCGCTTCTTCTTCTCTTCCATTTTCTCCTTCTTCTTCTCTTCTGGACTCTTGTTTGGTTTCTCCTCCGTTGCCTTCCCCTCTTCTTTTTGCTTTCGCAGCGTCGTCGCTTTCCGTTTGTGTTTTTTTCCGAGCGCGTGCGATTTGAGCGTTTCCGCTCCGGTACACTCGATATTACAGCACGAACAGAACCACGGTGCTTTGGTAGCGAGATATTCTCTACCGACGATGTCGTCCGTTCGTTCTTCTCCGGGAAAAGGACCGGTTTGTCCTCCCATTTTTCCTTTGGCGGCTGTACCGTTAAAAGCACTCGCCTTCCCTCCGGGTTTCGTCGCTCCGAGCGCGTATTTTTCGTGTTCCGTCACGCACGTCGTGTGTCCTTGCACCGTGTGCCTGTTGAATTCTTGTCCGCAATCCACGCAGCTCAATATCGACGCCGAACACGCGTTGAAGTGTTTCTTCAGCTGCGGCTTTTTTATCGTATCCCCGCAGTCACCACAAACAAACCACACCATCCTCTCCCAAAACAGATGACGACGACGACGACGACTTTTTTATATGGGTGGTCAGCGCATCGGCTACGCGTGCATCTCTCTCTCTCTCTCTCTCTCTCTCTCTCTCTCTGTCACTCTCTCTAAAGCGCGCGCGTTTGTGGCGACGAGACGACAAGCGGGTCCTTTTTACTATGTGTGGTGTTCGTTACAAAAAATTTTTTTCCCCAAAAAATGTGTCTTTTTTCCCAGAAGAGAAAAAACGACTTCAAAAAGAAAAAAAGAGAATTCAACGGAGGAGAGAGAAACGCGAGAGGGAACGAACCGCATCAACCACCACCACCAAAGCTCGGGGTCGATCGAACGAGAGAAAGAAAGAAAGAAAGCAAACCGGGACGGACGGAGGACAACCACGCGCCGATGACGCGTTTCGCGAGGAGGAGGAGAAGAAGGAGGAGATAAATGACGAGCAGCATTTTGGACGGCGAGAAGGAGAAGACGTTGAATGTGGAAGATGTCTTTGACGCGCTCGAGGAAAAGAGAGATCGTGGGGATCGTCGGATCGTCGAACGGCTGGTGCCGCACTCGTTCGTGTTCTCTGTGCTCAAAGCTATCACGCGAGAAAAATCCGTGCTTTCCAACTTCGCACGACGACTCAAAATGTTCTTTTGGTATTTGCATTTGCTCGTGCACGTGGCGTATGGGTTTGTCGCTAAAAGAGAACGCGTTCCGCTATCCGGAACACATGTAAACAATTCCATTGCAGAAACAACGTCGAAGGCACGGACAAGGCCGACGAGAGCAAAAGGAACGTTTAAGGAAGAAGAAAAAGTAAGAAAAGGTGAAGAGGGACTCGCGGGTAAAGAACGACGATTGTCTTCGAGTTCGCACTCTACCGTGTCCAGAAGTAATAGTTTAGTGTCGTTGTCTTCCCAATCTAATATTTCCGAAAACACGCGACGCCTGTTACAGCGCGAACGGGATGGATCAATTAGCCGGAGTATTCCGAGCGAGTTAACGCGGACTAATTCTGAATCAGTGGTAGATGATATCTGCGATAATTATTCGCACGAAAGCGATTCCTCGTCGGGAATTTCGATGGAGGATGATAAAACTACGATTTCAAAGGCTGTTTCTGTGCCGAAAAAAAGGAGGAATTCGTTGATGACTTTAGGCACTGAGGCAACACAACCTGCGATTATTGGAGAAGAAGAAGATGAACTCGCTCGTGGCATAGCGATACAAAAGGAAAGCGAAATCGTATACGCGCAAGTGGAACGATCCGTAGAAAAAAAATTGACTCGAATACATTCTCGATCCATCGAAAAAAAGTTGAGTCGAGTAGTTCTACAACTTAAGCAACGATTTAGCGGCGGTAACAAAAAAGAAGGTTTGGGAGTCATTGACGGTTTCTCTTCGATACAGAAATTTTCTGTTAGAGCTTCTCAGAAGCCAACAAAGCCAAGCAAGTTTGCCCAGTTGTTTTCCAAGAAGTTTCGAGATAAAAGAAAAGGTGTGCATCGCGTTTTAGCCAAATCTAAGTGCATAAACGACTTTGAACTTGAGACAATGTTAGGTAAAGGAATGGTGGGTCATGTGTTTTCGGCAACGCACAAGGAGTCCGGCCATAGATGTGCGATCAAAATTATGCCTAAGAAAACCATCGTAGAGGTAGGCAAAATGAGTCACGTCTTGGAAGAAAAGAATTGTCTGATCTCGCTGCAGGGTGCGCCTTTCGTTGCACGGATATATTCAGCTTTTCAGGATGAAAAAGCGTTTTATTTTTCGACCGAGTTGTGCCAAGGAGATATGTTTGAATTATTCAACGCGGTTGGCTTGCCGTCGATTGGCCAAACTAAAGTGTACGCTTCGCAGGTTTTGTTGGGCCTCAAGTCCATCCATGAGAAAGGATACATCTATCGCGACATCAAGCCTGAAAATTTGTTGATTCGTAAGAACGGAAGCATTGCTATTGGTGATTTTGGCTTTGCGAAAAGACTCAGAGGTAACGAACGTGCGTTTACGATTTGTGGGACCCCCGATTATCTTTCGCCGGAAGTTTTGCTTCACAAAGGCGGATCGTATGCCTCAGATATCTGGGCGTTTGGCGTGCTGATATTTGAGATGTTGGCCGGGTATCCTCCGTTCCGAGCGAACACTCGTAAAGAGAGGTACGATCGTATCGTCAATACAAACTTCTACGCGGTTGCAAAACCGACCAATTTTGACCCAAAAGCTGAATTGTTGTTGCGAGAGATTTTCATCCAGGACGAGAATGAGCGCTTGGATGTCAGTGAAATCATGAGTCATCCTTGGTTTGAGAATTTGGATTGGGGTGCAGTTTTAAACGGTACGTTGAGACCTTCGTACATGTTTCCAGAAGGGTATCAACTAGTATCGACGAGCAACAACAATTTTAATCGAGGTATAAGCGAGGACAGTTAGTAAAGGGGAACATTTTTAGCATTGTAAAAGATGGTGACGACGAACGACAACAATAGCGATAAGAATGAAAGTTCACGTAGCTCTCTTAGAGGAATTGAGGTTTTCTAATAATAAGAATGAACATAATAACATTGTACCACTGGTGCCCGGGGTACCATACCGTAGGTAAAAACATTAATTAATTTATTCGTCGAATTCATCCTCGTCGCTTGCAAGCACTTCCACATCTTGCGCTGTTTTTAATTTGAGCAACTCTTCGTCCAACTTTACTTTCATCTCTTGTTCCTTGTTCAGGAGTTCTTTCTCTGCTCTAAGTTCTTCGCGAATGATTCGTGCCTCTTCTTTGATGGCTTCAGCGTCCGCGTTTATATCACGCGACATGCCTTCTTCCTTCTCTGGCGCTTCATCGCTTCGATATTTTCTCACCAGTTCTTCAGCTTCTTTTTCCTCCTCGAACATGTCCGTCATTTCGTGCGCGAGTCGTTCGATGGTCGAGGAATCATCATCTCCTTCTGCTTGTTCGTCTTCCCTAAACTCTACGCTTCGACCATCAATTGTTGAATGTCCTTCACCTTGCAAAAAACCATCTTCATCTTCAATACCACTATCACTGCTACCGCTGCTTTCACTACCGTCGTCGAGTTTCTTTTCCTTCTTCTTCTCCATCTTTTCCTTTTCAAGACTCCTAAGTTCTTCTAATTCTGAGTCGAGCTCTTTATGCATTTTGTGACTGATTTCTACTTCGCTTGCCAACTCTCTATGCAATCGCTCGCTCTCCTCTAAATCTCTCTTCAAATCTGCCAAAGTCGTATCTTCCTCTTCCTCTTCTTCTGGAGAAATCTCCCCGCTCGCGAACGTATCGTCATCGTAATCGTCCTCTTCAACCGATTCTATTTCATCAATGCCGTCAGTACGAATCTTCCTCTTCAACTCTTCGTCACCTCTAGCGTCTTTCGACAGTCCTAACATCTCCTCCATCATTTCCTCGTCCGCGATTTCATTAGCAAACGGCGAGCGAGATTGTTGCGTCTTTTCTTTCACATCTGTATAGCTTCCGACGTCTCGATTGAACCCACCTGAATCGGCATCTTTCCATCTTCTCATGGCTCTTTCTTGTACTTTTTTCAGCGTCACGATTTCATCTTCCATCTTCTCGAACGCCTCACGACTTGGTTTCCGTTTCGAACGTTTCATTCGTCCGTGAATTTCTTGCGCGATTTCGACTCGTTCGCCAACTTTTCTTGGATCGTCTTTCCACGCGCTCGAATCTTTAGCCATATCTGGATCGTGTAAATGCATCGTATCGTCGTCTAAGACGATCACAAACGTTTTATCGAATGTGGCAGATGTGTTCAGTTCAGTTTCTTCCGCAACAACAGCAGCCCATCTGGAATCTTTCGGTCCCGGACGAGGACCGAGCGTGATTTCCTCGTAAGAAACGCGTTTTTTCTTGATCTCGTTCTCGTCACCAAACTTCGACTGTTTCGTTCGACGTTTCTTTTTTAATGCTCCGATAGACAACGTCACGTCTTCTTCTTCTTCCTCTTCTTCTTCCTCTTCCTCTTCCTCTACTTCTAACATTTTCTCTTTCAACTTGTTCGTCAAGGCTGAAACACGCCGTAATTTTAGCGTATTCGAAGCCACGTTGGCTCTCCCGTCTGCATTCGTACACACACCACCAGGTATTTGTATGGAAACTGCAAACGGACCAACCCAATCGCCGTCGTTAGGTACTATAGGTTTTACGGTCGCCACAAAGTGCGAAGATGATATCGATCTATCGGTACCCGTAAACGTCCTCGCCTGCGAAAGCGCTAAAACTGTTCCGTTGCCAACTTTTAAACCGTTCGCGTCAAATCCATACACAGATTTCGAGAAACTGATCGATAAGTACACGTTATCCAAGTGTTCGTCCGTGGAGAATTTTGATTTTGATTTACGTTTCGTTTTCACGGCAGCAATCAGCGCGTGCGGCGCGATGGCTGTTCGCTCGATGACAACATCGTCGATGGCCCAGTTTCTAATGTTATTACTATTATCCGCGTTGTCTGCGTTATCATCCTCATCATCGTTGTTTACTTGTCTCCATCGAAACTTGGTCGCCGATGATTCCACGATCTTCGGCACTTCCACTCTGTACCCGATGAACCCGAATGCGTTCGCCCGAGCGTCAAAACTCGCCAACGAATTCACGTTGACGTTCCTTTCGCTAATCGTTTCGTCGTCCGCCGAAGACGCTCCGGAAATCGCGTACGTTTCCGAATCGTAACTCTCTAAAACCCTCCAAGGTTTTCCCAACGGTTTCGCCTCTAGTACAACTTTACTATTTTTGTTACTTCTCCCTGACTCTCTATTGCTACCGTCACCATCACCATCCGACAACGCATCCACGGCAATCTCGAACCGAATCAACGCTCCGCCGATGACGTTCACCGGAACCGTCGTCGCCTGTCTCGAGACGCTCTCACTTTTACTTTCCTCGTCTATTTTAAAGCATAAACTGTATTCTTTCGATTCCCCGTGACCGCACTCGTTCGTTATCGCACCCGATTGACTGATGGATTCCCACATGGTATTCTCCTCTTCTTCGCTTTCAAAGTCGTCTGAAAAATCAATCTCGTCCCAATCGTCGTCGGACGCATCCATCGCTCGTCCCGGCATCCCATCGCTCGCGCGACTGGTCCCTTCGCGCGCGTACTCCGACTCGTCCGCCACTTTCTGCGCTAATTTCACCAAGTTTTCCAGCGATTGAAACGAATTAGAATTAGAATTAGAATTAGAAGACCCCTCGTCGTCGTCGCCGTCGCCACCATCACCGTCGTCTCCCTCGTCGAACGCTTCGAAAAATTTCTCGATGGATTCTTGCGACGCCGGTTCCCGAGCGGCGGACGCGTCGACAAAAAACCGAGCGCTCCTCAAAACACACGACGAAAAGACCATCATCAATATTACCACCACTCCAACGCCATCGAGAGGAGACCCTCCTCCACGGCGGCGCCGGCGCATGTTTTGGGGGAGACGACAAGAGATGACTTTGAAGAAGAGTGATTAGTATTTTGGATGATGATGTTCTTCAGTTGACGAGAAGATGGATAATAAAAAACAACAACGAAAGAAAATTTCAAAAAAAAAAAAAAAAAAAAAAAAAAAAAAAAAAAAA
>MDSZ01047637.1_pt1 | contig 12451 bp, 11 predicted proteins | sample 811201 | NCBI WGS metagenome assembly MDSZ01 (sample SAMN05326647, study PRJNA326480) | marine metagenome | isolation source: seawater | place: Indian Ocean: North | collected 2010
TTAATTTTGAATCATCATCAACAAATGCAACGACTGAAAAATTCCTGCTTATTTTTAGGCTTCCATAAAGTTGTAATCCAGCTGAACCTGCCCCGTAAATAATGACTTTATTAATTTTTTGTTGGGAAAATTTACTGAAAAAATCGTTAATTATATCTCTTAGACATAGTCTTACAAAACAAGAAAATGTAGAAGATATAAGTGGAATTAATATTAATATTTTAAGAGGAACTAATTTAAAATTTATTAGATTGTAAAAGCTTTTAATTAGACAAAGTGCAAAGAGATTTCGGGCGGTAATCTTATATAAATCTTTGCTTCCAATAAACCTTGTAACACTTTTATATTGACCTGAAAAAATATAAACAACTATAAATATAATTATAGAAACTGAATAAATCCAAAGATTTTTATAATTAAATAAAATAAATTCAAAGTTAGTTAACCATTTTACAAAGAAATATGAAGATACTAAAGATAACAAATCAACTAAAATTAATATTAGAAATCTTGCAGGTTTAGGAATTGATATTAATTTATTTAAAAGTTGGAAATATCTATACATAATTTTTTAAATTTTTAGATTATTTTTTTGAATAACTAAGTTTGTATATATGCTGAAAAGTAAAAAAATTAATAATATATCTTGGAAATAATCTCTTTATAAAATTAAAAATGAATTTCTTTTTACCTAAATAAGAATTAATAGGATAAGTGTGTAATACATCCCAACCTTGCTTATTCGAGAAAGATTTAAAGGAGGAAGGGGTGAAAAATCTTAAATGTGTTTTATCAAGAATACCACTTTCTTTATAAATCCAATTTTGTTTTATTAAACCTAAAATAATACTAAAATGACTGATATTAGGAATAGATATTATTAAATATCCATCTTCTTTAATCTTGGATTTGAGTTTTTCGAGAATGTTTTCTGGTTTAATAAGATGTTCAAGTACATCCAAAGCAAATATACAATCAAAGTAATTATTTTCTAATTGGTCTAAGCAGTCTGGTAAATCGTCATGGATACATCGACCAAGATTGGCATAATTATATTTTGAATTTGGCAAGTCTTTCACTTTTTCTATCCCCGTCCAGTTGAGATTTTTTATTTTATAAGTTTTCTTTAAATTCATACAAAATTCCCCAGATGCACAGCCAATATCTAAAATATTTTTGTAATTAATATCATCATTAATCTTTTTAGATAAAAATTCTAAAACATCTATTCTTGGATTTCCATAATATGAATTATTCATTAATTTTTTAAATATTTTAGATTATATCAGAAATTAATTTATGAAATTCAGAAGTTTTTTGACGTAAAATTTTAATTTGTTTGTTTCTTTCTTCTCTCCATACGTTAGAGTTTTGTAACAAACTTTCTATCATATTTGATAAATTCAAGGATAGATTTGGTAATGATGGATCAATAGAATAATTAATCAAATTAACATCCTTCATAACACCTAAGACTTTTGGATGTGAGTCTAGTGCAATAAAAGGAGTTCCTAATCCAATACTACATATTGCGGCATGCCCTCTCATACCAACAACAAGATCTGCCTGATCATATAAACTAAAAAATGAACTGGCCATTGAAAAACCCCTCGAACAAAAATTGAAATCAAAAAGCTCTCTTATAATACCTGAACCGTTTACAGAAATAGTTGAACCTTTTTCTATAAACTTATTAATTAAAAAATAATCTGCTGGAATATGCGGAGATAGAATAACATTTATATCGTATTTCTTTGAAATTATTTTAATTGATTCTAAAATATTTTCAACAAAATAATCTAAGAAATTACTATCTTCATTTTCATTTTTTATTCTTTTATTAATCCTGTCTCCTGCTAATTGTAATACAATATTTTTCTTATTCTTTCTTATTAATGGATGAGCATCTTTCTCAACATTTATATAAAATCCTGGATCTGGTATAACTTGAATCTGATTATGTAAATCTTTATCTATGAACGGTAGAAGCCTTTCCTTACTGAGATCATTTCTTAGAGAAAAAAGATTATTAGATGATTCAATTTCTCTAATTAAATTTGATAATTCTTTTCCATATTCAAAGTTATCATTTTCAGAGAATCTATTGTCTCCTGCAGCATAAACAACTAATGGAATATCTAAACTTTTCAAAGAATCTAAATCACCTGCTATAACAAGTCCTCCAAAATTATCATATTGACCTGTTTGAATAATTCCTCCTCCTCCTATTATTAAAAGTTTATAATTTTTATTTAAAAAGTTAATAAACTCATTATCAAATCTTTTGCTAACTGAACCTTTTAAATATTCCTTACCATGTAATGCTTGAAAATTTTTTCTATCTATTAAATCAAAATTTATATCTTTTTTTAGATCTTGCTTTAAAACATTATGCATACCATTAATAAGGGCACCCTCACCTATGTTGTGCGAAGACTTTGCGATATGAGCTACCTTATAGACCATACATAATAATAAATAAGATTTAGGAAAAAATTACTTTACTATTTATTCTAATATTTCATGCCTTTTTGTTATAAAAAAATCTTATTTTGAAATTTGTTTTAAGAATTAATTATAAACCAGCAATTAATTTTGCAGTTTGATATGCACCTGAAAAATCTATTTTTTTTATTTTATTTTTATAATTTTCAACTTCATTTTGATTATTAATGTATTTTATTATTTCATCAATAATCGATTTGTTTTTATAAAAATTCTTTGTCAAACCAGCCAATTCTAACTTCTTTGCATTTGAAATCATTTCAAGATTATTTTCTTCAAATAGGCAAAAAACTTTTACTTTATTAAACAAAGCATCTGTAACGGTACCAATACCAGGGCGAATAACAGCACAACTTATTTTTTGATACATTTCATTGGAAAAAGTTGCAGGGCTAAATTTTTGATTCACATTTCCTAAATCAATATTTCTTTCAACAAAAATTTCTTCAAAACTTGTTTTTTTATAATTTTTAAGCTCTTTTATAAATAAATCAAACTTTTCTTTTGCCAAACCTCCAGTACCTCGGGAAATAAGAATCTTTTTGTTTAGTGAAATATCTTTTTTTTGTTTATTTAAATAATGATATAAACCCACTCCTATATAATTTTCCATACTTTCTATATATTCTGGAGCAAATATTTTTGATGCTATAATTTTGGGTTTATGAAGACTTAGTAAAGATTCAAAGTAATCAAACTTTTTTAGTTTTAGGTTTATAATAACTTTATGCCAAAAAAATGAACCCAATAATATTGCATCAGGACGTACCTTAAGAACCTCAATCAAATTATCGCTTATAACAAATCTAAATTTTGATAATTCTGGAAACTTTTTATGATAATCATCAATACTATTATTTTGGTAAAAGTTGTAGTTAACGCAACAATTAAAATCAATAAATTGAGGCAACTTTTCAAAATCATAGATATTTAAAAGAATTTTTATTTTTTTAATAGGAGCAAAAAGATGAGGTTTGAATCCTAATTTAATTAATTCATTTGATAAAATTAAACTTCTTCTAATATGACCTAAACCATTTGAACATGATAAGACTGCAATATTTTTATTCACTTATATTTTAGTCATATATCCCATTGTTGAATAAGTTTGGCCAACTACTTTTTCAACTTCTGAAGAATCAAGCATATGCCATCCATCAAAAATTAATCTTTTTGATTTAACCTTTATAAAAGGATTAAAATTTATATTTTTTGAATGATTATTTAATATTAAAATTACATTAAATTTATTTATATCAATTTTTAAATCTGAGATTGGATTAAGATTATTTTCTTTAAGAGATGAATAAGACACTACAGCATCCCAGGAAGAAAGTGAATTCACCTTGTCCTTTAAATTATTAAAAATTTCAACTGATACTGAACCTCTTAAATCAGTTGTATCTGGAATCCCCTTGAAAGCCATCCCAATTATTAAAACATCAAAATCTTTAAAAGAACATTTTATCAATTTGGAATATTTTTCTAACACTTTAATAGGATATAAACCTGCATTATTATTGATATCTCTCCCAACAATTCCTAGGTTATTGGGTAAACTTTTTCCAGAAGAATCAAAGCCAAAAAGATAAGGGTCCTTTGTTAAACAATAACCTCCAACTCCAGGGCTTGGGAATGGTATTTTGTTCCTAGGGTATCCATCATTTGCTGCCCCAATCAGTTCAAAGGCATTTATATTGTATTTGTCAGACATCAATGCTATTTGATTAGCAAATGCAAAAGATAAATCACGAAAAGTATTGTTTGCTAACTTCACTATTTCTGCTGACTCTAATGATGCAACCTGAACTAAAGAACCTGATAAAGAAGACCAAAAAGAAGAGGCCTGCCTACTACACTTTTTTGTATAACCTCCAATAATCTGAGGAAGAGATCTCAGTTCTTTAAGGGCATTTCCCTCTACTGTTCTTTCCGGGGTAAATGCTATGCAGAAATCCTCACCAGCTTTTAATTTTGAAATATTTTCAATCATTGGAATGACAATATTTCTAGTTGTACCAACTGGAACTGTCGATCTCAGAAGAACTAGATCATCCTTTTTAATAACATTAGCTATTGCATCTACAGCCTCCTTTAATTGATTTAATTCAGGCTTTCCAGAAGAATTCAAAGGAGTTCCAACTGCAATAATATAAACTTCAGATTCACCTTTACTTATATTATTTGTGAAAAAAATTCTATTATTTCTTAAACAATTATGTAAGGTTTGATTTAATCCTGGTTCATAAATATTTGATAAAGAAGCGTTTAAATCTTTTATTAAATTCAAATTAATATCTACTCCTACAACTTTGTGTCCTTTACTTGCTAGAGATACTCCTAAAGTTAAGCCTACAAATCCCATCCCAAATATCTTAATTTTTCTTTGAGGATTCTCAAAATCCTTTACCAATTCAAAAAAATCAACAATATTAATAACTTTTCTATTCTTATCAATAATTAAGATATTTCTTAACCATCCATTAGTTTGAGAAGAAGAATTAGACCGTTCATTTATTTCTTTTATTAGTTCTTTTTTATTTAAATAATCAGGCATCGTGATTGGATCTCTAGTCATTATTTCAGAAACAGGCATCTTAAAGTCAATATTATTGGAATAAGCTTTTCTAAAATCACCATCTGTAACTACTCCAACTAATTTCTTTTTATCATCTAATAAGATTACTAAACCTGGATGTTTAACATAAGGAGCTCTCTTAGCAGAAAGACGAAAAATATTATCAATAGAAATATTTGAGCTGGATAAAACTGCTAGATCTTCTAGTTTCATTTTAAAGAGGTTTCTTCCCAATTAAAAATCATTCTTTGTCCATTTTCAGTTTCTTTTCGCGGGCTTGCAAATCTGCCTCTGTAGTAATTTCTATTGAGAATCTCTTCATGACTTAATTTTCTTTTTTCTGAACCCATCATTATTTTCCAAGCAGGATATTTTTTATTTAAAAATATCAATCTTTCTTCTTGCTCCATTTTTGCAAATCTAGACAATTCTTTTAAAGCCTTTGGATTTATTGAAACTGGACCATCTTTTGTTTCTGATTCTGGCAATATTGTGAAATGTCTCTCAATAATTTTAGCCCCAATTGCAATCGCCGCCATAGATGCTTGAATTGAGTCCCTAGAAAAAAGAGTATGCTCTGAAAGACCAATATTATTTGTAAATTTTTTCAACCATAACATTCTTTCTAAATTCATCTGGGATAGTGGAGTAGGATATAAAGTAACGCAGTGAAGTAATGAATAATTGGAATCTTTTAAAATATTTGTAGTTTTTTCTATCTCATCATCATATGTTCCACCAGTTGAAACAATTAATTCATCAAATTTATCAACTAATTCTCTAATTAGTTGATAAGAAGCGCAATCATAACTTGCAACTTTAATAGACTTAAAACCTGTTTCATAAATTTCATCAATCGAAGCTCTACTGAAGCAAGTAGTCATAGGGACTAAACCGTTATCAAGACATAAAGAAATAAACTTTTTACTACTTTTATTGCTTAATTCAAGTTTCTTTAATCTTTCATATTCAGCTTTATATGGTCTTTTTATTGATAAAACATTATTGCCAAATTTTACACCTTCCTCAAACTCAGGTCTGAATGATAAATTTTTTGAATAAATTGTTTGTATTTTCGCGTGAGTAGCACCTGATTTTGCAGCCTTCTCAACCATTTCTGCCAAAATATCTATATTTCCATTATGATTTTGACAAAACTCAGCTATTAATTTGATCACTTTTTTCTTTTAATTATTGATTCTACAGTAATAAGATCAATATAGTCATCTATATCTATTGCAGTATTTCTTGGAACAACTAAACCGTAACACTGATTATCAACTAAAGTTTCTTTATTTAAAATCACTTCTCTTCTAGAGACATAAATGCTGCCAGCTCTCTTATATACTTTCGGTAATAATTGTCTAGGTCTCATATCCTCAAAACCTTGGTCAACAAAATTAATAAGTCTTTCTCCTCCTATTAAACGCTTCATTCTAAAGGGATGAGTACCTACTTCTGTAACTGCCACAGCACTAAGAAAATCGCTCCTAATTTTTAATACGTTTAGACATTTTACCAAATCTGATACTCGCCATAAAGGAGAGGTTGGTTGTATGTAGGCTACAAATTCGTATTTATTTTTATTAATAGTTTCAGCAATAGATAATGCATGTTTAACTACTGGGAAGGATGTAACATGATCCTCTGCTAATTCTGGAGGCCGCAGAAAAGGGCACCATGCTCCATAGGATTCTGCAACAGATTTTATTTCCTCATCATCAGTCGAAACCAATACTTCCATAGGCCATTGTTTTGCAGCCTCTAATGTTTTAGAAATAGCATAAGAAATTAATGGTTTCCCAGACAACTTTACTAAATTTTTTCTTGGGATTCCTTTTGATCCTCCTCTTGCGATAATAATTGCTATGGTGTCATTCTTTTTCAAGATAAGGGCAAAACTAAATTAAAATTTTATCAGTAGATTAATCTGGTTAATTAAAATCTTTAACATAATTTTAACCATTAAACCAATCAGGAAAGGAATGAACTTTTCCGTATGATGATTTTCCACCCCAAATATTTTGTTTGTACCATTTCATATCTTTAATTTCCCAAACTCTAGAATCTCTAAATTTATCAGCTATTGAATCAAACTCTTCTTCTGTCATATTTACATAATTGAGCCATCTTTTTAGGTCTTTCGGTTTTACAGAATCATATTTTTTAACCATTTCTATCCCTTTTTCCCTAGTCATTCTACCTTCTCTAATTTCATAATTTGAATGATCAGTTCCCCTTCCATAGCCTAGCTTTATAAATTTTAAATAATCATGAATTCCATTTTCATGCATATCATCTAAATTTGAAGTTTTCTTAAAAGTCCTATCAAAAGATACTTCTGCTTCTTCCCAATTATATTTCTCCTTAGCAATATCAGAATGTTTTTTACCATCATAATAAAAATAATTACTTAGAAAAACACCTCTTAAACCAACCTCAATAACTTCAGCATCTGAAGGATAAATTAAAAACTGTAAGTCTTTTTTTGTTAAACCATTTTTATTAACAAAATCAAACCAATCAAACCCGTGCAAAGCATGCTCATAGCGATCCTTTTTTGTATATTCAAAAAAGTCATTGTGAGAGAACATCCCACCTTGCTCAGTAAATCCGTGATCCCCCCAAAAAACTAAAGGTATTTTATATTTTATTGCAATCTGCATTGGATAAGTGAATATTCCAGCATGACAGTGCCAATTCATATCTCCAGTTATTTCAAAACCTAACTTGTTTAACTTAATAAGTATTTCTGTAGATGGTCTAAAAATAATATGATCAAATGAAAATTCATCTTTCATCCTATTTAAATTTCTCTCTCCTTCTTTTAAGTAGTTATTTCCATGATAAGTAACCATTAAAGCCTTTAAACCATATTCTTTTGCAATATGAGCGGCAAAATAACTATCCTTACCTCCACTTACAGGTAAAACGCAATCATATTCATTATCTGTCCTGTATTCATCAACTAGTTCTTGAAAGAATTTTTTTCTTACGTTCCAATCGATTTTTTTTTTGTCCATACTACCCCTACATCCACTACAAATTCCTGCATCATCAAATGTTAATGAAGTAGCTGCAACAGCAGGGAAAACACATTTCTGACAATATTTCATTTCAAACTGCATTAAACTAAACTGGTTAAAATACTACATCAGCATTTTAAATTTTTTGGGGAAATTTTTAGAAAAATTACATTTATCTGAAATTCAATCCTTTATTTTTTAAATGTCTTTTTGCTATTGGGTAAGACAATTCTTTAAAATTAAAAATGTTACCTGCAGCTACAGCTGATACTCCGCATTCATTTATTGCTAAAGCGAAATCAGAATACCTCCCTACACCTCCACAAGCAATAACAGGTATAGTTGTCGCCTCAACTATGGAGCTTATTAATGACAAATCGTATCCCTGAGCAGTTCCATCTCGATCTACTGAATTAATAAGTATTTCCCCGGCACCTCTGGCTTGGCACTCTCTGGCCCAATCCTTAGGATCAAGATCAGTATATTCTTTTCCAAAATTCTTAAATACCTTTACCTTATCTTCTTCTATCCTTTTTGCATCTATCGAAACGACGATTGCTTGACTCCCAAATTCAGCAGCCAAATTTGTAATAATATCTTTATCCTCAATTGCTGCAGAATTAATGGTTATTTTGTCAGCTCCTGCTTCAAATTTTTTTCTTGCATCATTTATTGTTTTTATCCCTCCTCCAAAAGTAAAAGGCATAAAACATTTTTCCGAAACAGATCTAATTATAGATTCAGTTGAATTGGTATTGGTAGAAGATATACAACCTAAATCATTTCTTAAGTAATCATGACCTCCAGTTCTAGTAATATCAATATAAATTAACTCATCAACATCCCAATCATCATATCTTTGAGCTTGGGTTATTGGGTTACCAATGATTTTATGCATTTTAAATAGCTCGCTTCTTACTAAGGAGCCATTCATTAAAAATAAAATTGGAATAAGTCTTTTTTTAAGCATTGTAATTTAACTTTCTAGTTTATTTCAGTAAAATTTTTTAAAATCTTTAATCCACTTTTTTGACTTTTTTCCGGATGAAATTGAACTCCAAAGAGGTTATCTTTTTCGACAACTGCAACTTGAGAGCCAGAATAATCTGTTAACCCCTTAACATAATCAGCCAAAGTATTTGAATAACAATAGCTATGAACAAAATAATATGAAGATTCTTCAGAAATATTTTTCAGCAATTTCGATTCACCTTTAACTATTACTGAATTCCACCCGATGTGAGGCAATCTATATTTTTGATTATTTACTTTCATTAAAGAAATCTTACCGTCAAGAAAATTTAATCCATTATTTGGACCGAATTCATCACCTTCTTTTGCGAGAAGTTGCATTCCAAGACAAATACCCAATATTGGTACACCTTTAATAAAGCTTTTATTTATAGATTCGAGAATTCCTAAAGTATGAATATTATTTATCCCTTTAGCAAAACTTCCTACACCAGGAAGAACTAAATGAGAATAATTATCAAAAGAAATTCCGCTTTTAATGATTTCTGCATCAACGTTAATTTTCTTAAAAGCATTAAAAACACTCCTTATATTACTAATTGAATAATCAATAATTCCTACTTTTGATTCCATCAAATTTAAATTTTTTCATAAAAAACATCTTAACATCAAAAATTAATATAGTTTATGTCCATAGCTCTTAAAATTAGAAAATAATTTTTTATAAATAATTTGCCCATTTGTCATTAAATAAAATTACTATTGATTCAGATTGATCCTAATAATTGATGAATATTTTTTTAAAAATATATAGAAAAATCAATATTCTTATTAATAACCCTTTACTATCATTTGATAATTTATTAGATAGCAAATACTATAAATTTCACAAGTTGATATTAAAGATATTTTTATTATTAATAAATTTTTATTTATTACTATTCAAACTAACAAAGTATAATTTATTAATTTCATCATATAAAAATTACGATTATAGAAAAATTATAAAATTTTATCCATTATTTTTTTTTCAAATAAAAACATACTATTGTCAGTATTATGAATCATTTAATAATTATTATTATTTCAGGAATTTACTTTTAAATAAACTTTTAGAAGATCCACAAATACAATCTCAACCTCTTAAAGTTTTTTCAATAGAACAAGAACTTTATTGCGATAAAGTATCAAAGAATTTAGTTTTAAATCAAAAAAAAATATTAGAATATTATTTAAAAATTCAATCTAAAACAAATATAAAAATACTTGAAAATATTTTTAAAAACAAGAAAGTTTTGATATTTGGTCCATCTAATATTAGTAATAAAATAGACTTTACTAAATATGATCTTATTTGTTTATTAAACAATAATCCTCATAAATTGTATAAAGAATTTAAAGATAATATTGGTTTTGATATGAAAAAAATTATTTTGTTTGTAAATATCGCTTACTTCATAAGGAATAAAGGAATTTTAAATAAATATAAAATCAATAAGGTTCTTATAAAACCTCCTAATAAAGGAGATTTTATAAATTTTTTAACACCTTCAAAGATTCTACTAAATAATTATGGACCCATGGGAATTCAAAATGTAGTCTATACAGTATTACTAGGTAGGGCTTCAAATATATTTATTACTGGGGTAACGGCTTATTTAGGAGAACAAATATATAGAGGCAATATTAAATCTTATGACGAGAATAGACAGCACTTTTCCAATAATTTAAGGAGGCATGAACCATATAGCAACTTTGCTTTTATAAAAAATTTATTAGATTTGCGATTAATTGATGGGGATACAAAATTTTTAGAAATTTTTAAACAAAGTATTAAAGATTATTCACTAGCACTTGATAAGAATTACGAAAAGTTAACTTATGATTTAATTTTTTCAGATTTTAGATCTCTTTAAATATGAATTTAGATTAGAAATAATTTATTAAATCCTTATAGTATTAATATCTCTTGGTGCAATACCTTTTAAATCAAAAATGAATGATTTTTCATCTTTGAGTAAATTCAACCATTGATTTCGACTAAATTTTGTAAATTCTTTATGTGACAAAGTTACTAAGACTACATCATTTGATTTATCAAAAGATGGTTTATAAAGTATTTCTTGATTTTTTGGCAAAATAGGATCATTTAGATCAACATATGGATCACAAATAGAAACCTTTACATTATATTCTCTCAAAATTCTTGAAATTTCTAAAATTTGAGTATTCCTAATATCAGAACAATTATCTTTAAATGTATAACCCAAAATTAATAATTTACTATCACAAGCCGAGATTGATCTCTTGGCCATTTCAAGAATAATCTCTTGCACAACCCATACCCCCATGGAATCATTTATTCTTCTGCCTGCCAAAACAACTTGAGGAATATAATTTAACTTTTGAGCTTTATAAGTTAAATAATATGGGTCAACACCAATACAATGTCCTCCAACTAATCCAGGCTTGAACTTCAAAAAGTTCCATTTTGTACCTGCAGCATTTAAAACATCTAAAGTATCTATCCCTAATTTTCTACAAATTAATGCAATCTCGTTTATAAGAGCAATATTTATATCTCTCTGAGTATTTTCAATAACTTTTGCAGCCTCAGCAATTTTAATGCTTGGAGCTCTATGCGTACCTGCATTAATAAATGAACTATAAAAAGAATCGATCCATTCTGCAGCAATCTTATTTGATCCGCTAGTTACCTTTATTATCTTATCAAGTGTATGTTGATTATCTGAAGGATTAATTCTCTCTGGACTATAACCGCATAAAAAATCTATATTTAATTGGCCATTACAATATTTTTCAATTATTGGCACACAAATTTCCTCTGTAGCTCCAGGGTAAACAGTTGACTCATAAACTATTATTGGAATTGTATCTTTGTCTCTCAAAGATATTATTTTTCCAATTAATTTACTTGCACTACTTAAAGCTGTTAAGTCCGGTCTCTTGGCTTTATCAATTGGTGTTGGAACAGTAACTATAAAAATATCACTTTTAACTAAATCAAGATAAGAACTTGTAAAACTTAAACTTGTAGCATTTATGAGTTGATTTCTAGAAATTTCTTTTGTGCAATCAAAATTATTTTTTAATTCTTTAATCCTTTTTTTACTGATATCGTACCCAACTACATTTCTCTTTAAATTTTTTCCACTTAATGGATGTTTTCTTGTTTTGTTAATTAGTACAGCTAATGGCAGTCCAACATAACCCAAGCCAATTATTGCAACATTAATTTTTACTTGATTTGGTAAATTTAAATTATCAAACATTATAAAAATCTTTATACCAATTTATAAATTTTTCAATTCCTAATTCTACTGGAGTATAAGGCTTAAATCCAATCCAA
>MDSZ01031384.1_pt1 | contig 12450 bp, 9 predicted proteins | sample 811201 | NCBI WGS metagenome assembly MDSZ01 (sample SAMN05326647, study PRJNA326480) | marine metagenome | isolation source: seawater | place: Indian Ocean: North | collected 2010
AGCTCTAGATTGTAAAGAAGATGTTCCAATTTTTTTAAAACTTATGTACCTAAAAATTTCGCCGAACCCTGGTATTTCTTTATCAATAACCTTCTTTACTGCCTCTGGTGTAGAATCTCTTCCTGTTAATCCTGTTCCTCCGGTAAGAATTACAACATTTAGATCCTTTTTTTTAATTAAGGACTTTAAAAGACTAATAATTTCATTTTTATTGTCCTTAACAAATTTTTTTTTGTATAAGTTATGTCCTGATTCCAAAATTTTTTTTTCTAGAAGCTTTCCAGATTTATCAGAGTTTATATCCCTTGAATCTGAGACTACAATTACACAGATATTCAATTTAATAAAAATCTTATTCATTCTTATATTTTCTTATCATTTATAAAATCGTCAATATCTAATAAGTCGTCCCACACTTTTTTTTTTTTCGATTGGATTTCTCAGTAAGTAGGCTGGATGAAAGGTTGTTCGAGTTGGTATTTTTAAATCATGGTGCACGAAAAGATGACTTTTTGTTCTTAAATTTGTTATACCTTCATTCGTTTTAAGCAAAGACTGTGAAGCAACATTTCCAAGCAACACTAAAAGTTTGGGTTTTATGATTTCTATATGCTTCAATGTATGGGGTAAGCAAGAGTTAATTTCCTCTTTTGAAGGGGTTCTATTTCCTGGGGGTCTCCAAAAAACAATATTTGTCAGATAAACATTTTTTCTATTCAAATCAATATAGCCTAACATTTTATCTAATAATCTTCCCGCTTGACCAACAAAAGGTTTTCCAATTCTATCCTCTTCTCCACCAGGCGCCTCACCAATGATCATTATGCTTGAATTTTCATTTCCATCTGAAAAAACAAGATTAGTTGAAATTTCTTTTAAAGAGCAATCAGAGTTTTGTAAAAGATCTAACAATTTTTTTAGTTTTGAGCCTTTGGTTTCATTTTTTGGGTTCTCCAATTTTTTTGTACATTCTATTTCAATATTAATATTTTTCTTATTCTTATGTTTTTCAAATCGAGAATTTGGAACTATACAGTTAGAAATTCCAAGGGAACTGTAAAATTCAACAAAATACTTTATGTTTTTAACTTTCATTATATATATATTATTAGGTTAATAAAAAATTTGAAACGTTTATTATGTCTGAGTTAAATATTACAAGAGAAAAAATGGAATACGATTTAGTTATTGTAGGAGCAGGTCCAGCTGGCCTGTCAGCAGCTATACATTTTAAAAAGCTTTGTAAAAAAAATAATAAAGATTTTTCAGTCTGTATAGTTGAAAAAGGTTCTGAAGTCGGTGCTCACATTCTATCAGGAGCTATATTAGAACCGACTGCACTTAACGAATTAATTGAGGAATGGGAAAAAGACGATAACTGCCCCGTTAAGACAGCCGTTACTAAAGAACAGGTTAGCTTTTTAACAGATACTTCCGCTTATTCAATTCCTAAATTTTTCTTACCACCTGCGATGCATAACAATGGAAATTATATTATTTCTCTTGGTTCTTTTTGCAAATGGTTGTCATCTGAGGCTGAAAAAGTTGGAGTCGAAATTTATCCAGGATTTGCTGCATCGGATATTATTTTTAAAGAAAATAGTTTGAAGGGAATTATCACCAGTGATCTAGGTATAGAAAAAGAGGGTAAACCAGGTCCAAATTTTCAACCTGGTATAGAAATCCATTCTAAATATACCTTGTTTGCTGAAGGATGTAGAGGACATCTAGGTAAAAAACTTATAGATCAATTCAAGCTTAATGAAAATTCACAGCATCAAACTTATGGAATCGGTTTAAAAGAACTGTGGGAAATAAAACCAGAAAATTCAAAACCTGGTGAAGTTATGCATTCTTTTGGATGGCCATTGGATTATGAGACTTATGGAGGATCCTTCATGTACCATTTATCTCAAAATTTACTTTCAGTTGGCTTTGTTATTGGCTTAGACTATCAAAACCCATATCTTTCTCCTTATGATGAATTTCAGCAATTTAAGACACACCCAAAAATTAAAAATATTTTCAAAGGAGGCAGACGAATTTCTTACGGTGCTAGGGCCTTAAACGAGGGTGGATGGCAGTCTCTCCCAAAGCTTTCTTTTCCTGGAGGAGCCTTAATTGGCTGCGAAGCCGGCACACTTAACACCCCTAAGATAAAAGGAAGTCATACTGCAATGAAATCTGGTATGATTGGAGCTGAGGAAGTATTTAAGGAACTTTCCAATGGAAAGGAGAACACAGAATTAATAAATTTTCAAGACGAATTTAAGAAATCATGGGCTGGTGCTGAGCTAAAAAAAGCCAGAAATTTTAGACCATCCTTTAAATTTGGACTGAAAATTGGAATGCTTTTATCCGGCTTTGACCAAATAATTTTGAGAGGTAAAGCGCCATGGACACTTTCTCATTCTTCTCCAGATCACTTATCTTTGAAAAAAAAGAATCAGTCTAAAAAAATTGATTATCCCAAACCAGACGGCATAATCACCTTTGACAAACTTACGAATGTATCTTTTTCTTCTACTTACCATGAAGAAAACCAACCATGTCATTTAAAATTGTCAAATCATGAAATTCCAATTAAAAATAATTATGAATTTTATGATTCTCCGGAACAAAGATATTGTCCTGCGGGTGTTTATGAAATCGTAAAAAATGGTGAGTCCCCTCAATTACAGATAAATTCTCAAAATTGTATTCATTGTAAAACATGTGATATTAAAGATCCTCTTCAAAACATCAATTGGATATCACCTGAAGGAGGAGGTGGGCCAAATTATACAAATATGTAAAAGATTTCTATTTTATTTAGGTATAACTTCAATAATCCATATTTTTTTTACGGAGCGTTTAATTGCCAATGAATATGGAAACTATCTTTCCTGGGGTTATGCGAGAGAGTCAGGTGATAACGAAAATTTAAAATCATTCTTCGACGGCTTAAATTTTTCAAAATTGAACACTGAATTATTAGAGGAGGCGCTTTTCGAGTCAGTTTTGTTTAGTGAATGGGAGAAAGCAAGGGATCTAAGTTCATTGATAAAAAAGGTTAACAATAAAAATTCTTCCGCAAATCTCCTTATTTTAGTTGATAATTTTTTAAATAAAAAAGAGGTCTCCAAAAACATTGAAAACATAGACTTAAGGTTTTTTGATATCAATTTTCTAAAATCAATTATAATTTGGACGAACCAAAATGATGATTTTAAATTTTCAGATTCTGAAAATTGCGTTCCTATAATTTGTTTGCATTCGGGAATGAAATTAATGACAAAAGGAAAAAAAAATGAGGCAATAAAATATTTTGACGAATTATTAGAACAAAATATTCAATCCACTAGAATTAAAGAAATTTTATTTCTTGCATATGTTAATGTAAAAAATTTTTCAACTTCGGCAGAAATTTTCAGTAAGCTTTCTTTAAAAGATTTGAATAATAAAAGTTATGAAATGAATTATTTCGAAAAAAATAATTATTTATTGAACCCAGTAAAAACAAATAGAGAGGGGTTAGCAGAGACTTTTTATAATATTTCAAGTTGGTATTATCAAAAAAATTTGTTCAAGTACTCAGTCTTCTTTGGCAAATTATCACTAAGATTGAGACCTAATTTTAATGCAATGAAATTACTATTAATTAACTCTCTTGAGAACTTAGATTACCCGAAATTGGCAGTGGATATTACTAATAATTTAAATTTGAGAGATCCCTATTTTTTGAGGTTTATAAAAATAAAGAGCTCATTGTATGATAAATTGAATGACAAAGAAAGTTTCATCACCAATCTTCAAAATTTAAGTCAAAATTATCCTAAGAATTGGGAGCTAAAACTAATTCTTGCAGATAAGCTAAGATCATTAAAAAGGTATGAAGATTCAATACTATTGTATAATGATGTAATTAATAATGAATTATTGAAGGATAAATGGCCAGTTTTTTATTCAAGAGGAATAGCATTTGAGAGGCTAAATAACTGGGAAAGCGCGGAAAAAGATTTAAAGAGGGCCTTGGAGCTTAACCCAAATGACCCGTATGTTTTAAACTATCTTGCTTACAGTTGGTTAGATAGAAATATTAATATTAAAAAGGCTTTGAATTATTTAATTAAAGCAGTTGAGATCGAACCAACCGACGGTTACATAATTGATTCATTAGGTTGGGCCTATTATTTGTCAGGAATTTATGATAAGTCCGTCTATTATTTAGAGAAAGCAGTTTCTATTATGCCAAGTGACGCTACGCTCAATGATCATTTGGGAGATGCATACTGGAAATCTGAAAGAAAAAAGGAAGCTATTTCGCAATGGAAGAAAATTTTAATAATTGATCCTGAATTTAAAAATATTGAAACAGTAAAAAAAAAAATAAAAAAAGGGTTAAAATAATGTTAACGGAAGTCAAAAAGATATCTCCAGCAAAGATTAATCTTTATTTGGAGGTACAGAGAAAGACAGATGATGGGTATCATGAATTGGAAAGCTTAATGACTTTTTGTGATATTGGTGATGTTATTCATATAAAAAAATCTAATTCATTTAGTTTAAAATTAAGTGGACCATTTTCTAAAGATTTGAAAGTTCAAAATAATATAATAATTAAAGCTGTTAATCTTGCTGAAACAATATTAAATAAGAAGATTAACGTAAGAATAAATCTAATTAAAAATCTGCCTATTTCCTCAGGAATGGGAGGTGGTTCATCCAATGCTGCTACCACAATTCTGTGTTTGAATGAAATTTACAAATTTCCAAAAATAGAAAATTTTAATAATCTATTGTTTTCCCTTGGTGCTGATGTTCCTTTTTGTTTTTCAAGAAAAACTAGCTTGGTTAGTGGTAAAGGACAAATTTTAAAAAAAGTAGATAAAATTCCTGAATTTTTGGTTTTGTTAGTTAATCCCTTGATTGAAGTATCAACACAAAGAATCTTTAGTAGATTGAAAAAAACAAAAAATAAGAAGCTTGAATACGACGAGAATGCAATGAAATCAGACAATATTTTAATTTTTTTAAATCAAAAAAAAAATGATTTGGAGGAGCAAGCCAAATTAATTTGCAAAAATATAAGCCAAATACTTGATTATTTGAAGATTGAAACCAATTCAAAATTAACTAGGATGACAGGTTCAGGAGCAACTTGTTTTGCAATCTATGATAATGTAAAAGACTTAAATAACGCTGAATCATTAATGAAAAAAAAATTTAAAAATTTCTGGGTAAAAAAAACAAAAATTTGTAACAAAATATGATTATAATAAGCTTGTATATAAAATAAAAAATGATTATGTTTTCAGTAAATTAATGGGGTGTAGCCAAGCGGTAAGGCACTGGTTTTTGGTACCGGCATGCGTAGGTTCGAATCCTACCACCCCAGCCACTTAAATGTCGAGCCAAGTTTATTTATCTTTGAATGAGTGCAACCTTGCATTCGGTAAAAAAAAAATATTTGAAAATATTTCATTAAGTATTCACTATAACGACAGGATAGCTATTGTTGGAAAAAATGGTGCAGGAAAGACTACACTTTTTAATATTATAAATAGAATTAAGGAAATAGATTCTGGTGAGCTTTGGATAAACCCAAAAATCACTTTGAGCTTTCTTCAACAAAGAGGAGAAAAAAAAGATTTAAAAATTTTTGATTATTTGTCAAAGTTTATTGATTCTAAGAATGAATATTTTATTGAAAAAGTTTGTGATGAACTAAAACTAGATAAAGAAGAAAATGTGTTAAGTCTGTCCGGAGGAATGTTAAGAAAGTTAAACTTAGCATCTGTAATTATTAATGATCCTGATTTACTAATGTTGGATGAACCTACTAACCATCTCGATATTGAATCTATAAAATGGCTTGAAAAATATTTAACTGATCAATTTAAAGGTGCATTTTTAGTGGTAAGTCATAACAGAAGTTTTTTAAAAAATATAACAAATAAAGTTTTTTGGTTAGATAGACGAACTGTAAAAGTTTCACCTAAAGGCTTTAGTGATTTTGATAAATGGAAAAAAAAACAAATTGATTTAGAAGAAAGAGAATTAGAAAACAAGAAAAGGTTTTTAGCTGAAGAAATAAGTTGGTTATCTAAAGGGGTCACAGCAAGACGAAAAAGAAACCAAAGGCGAAAAGATAATATTTTCAATTTAAAAGCTGATTATGAAAAACAAAGAAGTGAATTTATAAAATCTATATCAAAACCAAATTTAAGGATTTTAGAAAATCAAGATCAAGGACCTAATGTCCTAATTAATTTTCATAATGTTAATAAGTCATTCCATAATAGTGAATTAGGTAAAGAAAAAGTAATTTTAAAAGATTTTAACTATAAATTTATGAAAGGTGAAAGACTAGGAATTATAGGTAAAAATGGTTCAGGAAAATCTACCTTTTTAAATTTAATTACGAATAACAAATTAATCGATACAGGATCAATAAAAATAAAAAAGAATATTAACTTTAGTTTTTTTGACCAATCTGGGTCTCAATTTAAAGATCAAGATAGTATAAAAGAAAACATGATACCGGGCGGAGGGGATTTTATTGATGTTGCTGGAAAAAAAATTCATATTTGCGGGTATTTAAAAAACTTTTTATTTGAACCGAAAAGTGTAGATAAAAAGGTATCATTATTGTCTGGAGGAGAAAGAAATAGACTTTTACTAGCTAAATTACTTGCAGCACCAAAAGAAATTTTGATTTTAGATGAGCCCACTAATGATTTAGATATTGAAACTATCGATCTACTTATTGATTTTTTAAAAAAATACAAAGGTGGGGTTATTGTTGCTTCACATGATATGGATTTTATTGATAAAGTCGCTCAAAAATTTTTATTGATGGATGGTAACGGTAAATTTGAAATTTCGTTAAAAAAAGATTTTTTGATTAATAATAAAAAGTTATTTAATGATACTGAATCTTTTTTAAATAAAGGAACAAATATAAAAGAAAAAAAAAACAAACCAGTTAGTATCGATAAAATGATAAAAAAAATATTAGGTAAAATTGAAAATCAGGAGAAACTTATTTTAGATTTGTCGCAAAAGTTAGAGGAAAATACTGAAAAATTTGATTATTCAAAAAATCAAGATCTAATTGATAATATGAATAAAGCACAAAAAAATCTAAAAGAACTAGAGCAAGAATGGTTTGAACTTGAGGAAAAGGCTATTAGGAAATAAAATTATGAAATTTAATGTTTCTCTTTTTTTCACATCAATTTTTGTTGGTTTGCTTCCTGAAATCTTTAACATTAATGATACTTTAGACTACAATTCAAAAATAGTTTTAAGTATGACGCTAATTATGGTTTGTTTATGGTTCACCGAGGCAATTCCAAGCTCTGTTACTGCACTTATTCCCATAATGGTTGTACCATTTTTAAATGTTATTGAAATCAAAGATGTTGTCTCAAGGTATTCTAGTCCTGTTGTTTTTTTAATTCTAGGTGGTTTTTTATTGGCATTTGGTTTTGAGAAAAGTAATCTTCACAAAAGAATAGCTTTAAAAGCAATAATCGTTTTTGGAAATACTAAAAGACAACTCTTAATTTGTTGTATATTTTCTACCGCTTTTTTTAGTATGTGGCTTTCAAATACAGCAACATGTTTACTCATGTTACCAATAATAAAATTTTTAGTCGATAACCCCTTAAATAAGGATAATGTTGTTGATGAGATTTTTCCAAAAATCTTACTTTTATCGGTTGCCTACTCCTCGTCAATTGGTGGCATGATAACTCCAATTGGAACAATTCCTAATGCAATTATGCTAGGTTTTTTAAATGAAAACTATAATTATCAAATTGATTTTATTGAATGGGTGTTTATGGTTTTGCCCCTTGCATTGATAATACTTACAACATTAAGTATTTATTTTTGTTTTAAAGTTGAAAAAAAATCTACCATCAAACTCTCAAGTCTTAAAAATGAATATAAAAATCTTGGTACTTTTTCTTTTTCAGAAAAAATAAGTTCATTGATTTTGGTTGTGACAGCATCTCTATGGATATTTAAAAATTATCTAAATTCCCTTTTTAATATTAATCTCAGTGACGCAAGTATTGTAATATTTTGTTCATTGTTTTTTTTTATAATTCCAATTGATAAAAAATTTAGAACTATTCTTGGCTTTGATTGGTATAAGAAAGTTCCATGGAATATTTTAATATTATTTGGTGGAGGACTTTCTATGGCTTTTTTGGTTTCTGAAACAGGTTTAGCCAGAACAATCTCAGAACAAATGTATTTTATAAAAGATTTTGAAATTTTTATAATTATTTTGCTTCTTACTTTCTTCACATCAATTATTACTGAATTTACAAGTAATACAGCTACAACGTTTCTTTTATTGCCTTTGTTTGCTGCTTTTGCCATCGCTTCAGATATCAATGTTATTAAATTACTTTTACCAATTGTTTTGGCTGCAAGCTGTGCTTTTATGATGCCAATCTCGACCCCACCGAATGCAATTGTTTTTTCTACTAATAAATTTACAATTAAATTTATGGTAACCAATGGAATAGTTTTAAACTTGCTTTCAATTTTAATAATATCTCTTTATGTAAACTTTTTTATCCTACTAGAATATAATTTTTAGATGAAAAAAATTGCAATTCTTATAGATCTTGAGCTTAACCAAAAATCAGGTGGTCATGTTAAATTTTGGGAGAGAATTTCAAATGCATTGAAAAATAAAAAAATTGAATTTAGTTTGGAATTTTTTTTTTTGGGTAAAGAAAATAAAAAAGTAAAAGTTAGTAAAAGTGTAACACTTAATATACTTAAGCCAATTTTTCCATCTAATACTCTTAAATTTTTAGGCATTGATGCTGACAGCACCGATCTTTTTCCGTTCAATCCACGTTTATTTTTTTATTTAAAAAAATTTGATTTAATTCATACCACAGATCAGTTATTTTCAATGTCAAAAACTGCAAAATTTTCGTCTAAATTTTGGAAAATACCGCTTACTTCGTCCTATCACACAGACACACCTTCATATACCGAATATTATGTTTCAAGAATTTTAAATTTGTTTCCAAAAATCATAAAAAATTTTTTTCTAGAAAAAATAAAACTTCAATTAAAAGTTGCACAAAATCAAAAAAAAAAAATTAAATTTTATTTTAATTCATGTGAAAAAATTATTATTGATTTTAAGAACCTTGAAATGGATTTAGTTGAAAAAAATGACTTAAAAAAAGTTTGTAACCTTCAAAGAGGTGTAAATAAAACTATTTTTAAAAAAAAAAAAATTGATAAGAATTCTTTATTAAAAAAATTTAAAGTAAAAGATACAAAAAATATAATTTTTTTTTGTGGAAGAATTCATGAACTGAAAGGAGCTATATTTTTATCTAGAATTCATAAAGAACTCAAAAATAAGGGATTGTCTGTAGCTACCGTTCTTGCAGGAGAGAATATTCATGGTAGCGTTTGTTCTAGAATTGGCGGTAAAGATCTTTATATTTTGAGCTACCTTCAAGCTAAGAATATTTCTTCATTTTTAAATATTTGTGATTTATTTGTTTTTCCCTCCTTATATGAGGTTGGACCACAAGTAGTTCTAGAGGCAAAACAATGTAATGCTGTTTGTGTTGTTGCACCGGAGGGTGGTGGAAAAAGAATTAATAATAATTTTGATGGTATCATTGTAAAAAAATATTTATTAAAAGAATGGGTAAAAGAAATCGAATATTTGCTTGTAAATAAAAAAAAAATTAAAGAAATAAAAAATAATTTAAGATTAAGTAACTTCCAACCTTCATGGTCTGATGTTTTTTTTGAAAATTTTTATAATAATTGGAAAAAAATATTGGAAAAAAAATGAAAAATATTTTAATTGTAGCGCCTCATCCAGATGACGAATTAGTTGGAGCATCATTAATTATATCAAGGTTGATTGATAAAAAAAAAATTATAATTTTTTTTCCTACCAATGGAGTAATCTCCAAAGGTAGCATGTGGTTTTGGAGCAAATCAAATTATCAATTAATTCTAAATACTAGAATAAAGGAAATGAAAAAGGTAATTAAATATCTGGGAATAAAAAAATATTATTTACAAAATCTTCCAACAAGAAGTTTAAAATCTAATATTAAAAAAACATTTGAAAGAATAAAAAAAATTTTAAAATTAGAAAAAATAGATACAATCTTTTGTCCTGCTTACGAAGGGGGGCATCAAGATCACGATGTATGTAACTTTATTTGCTCAAGATTTAAATATAAATATAAAATAAAGGAATTTGCTGAGTATAATTTTTTTAACAATAAAATTAATAACAACGAGTTTATTCAGAAATCAGGAAAAGAAAAAATTTTTTTTTTAAATCAGAAAGAACAAAAAAAAAAGAGAGAATTATTAAATCTCTACGAGTCCGAACAAAAGAACTTATCCTATGTCTCTTTAGAAAAAGAGTGCTTTAGAGATATACTTGATTATAACTATTCACTACCACCTCATGATGGAACACTATTTTATAAAAGGTTTTCTCTCTTTTCATGGCATCCAAGAGTTGACTCTGACAAACCAGAAGAAGTAAGTTCTAAAATAATTAACTCAACAATTTTTAATGAAAAAAAATAGATTACTAAGAAATTTGTTTTTTCTCTTAATTGGGTTTTTCATTTTGAAATGGGTTTACGGAGTTTTTGAAGGTGAGGAAGCCATTAAAATTATTCGAGATAATTTTGATAAATTTTATATTCTTGTTATTGCACATTTGCCTACACTTTTTTTTGATTCATTAACTTGGTATATTTTAATATCTAAAAATAAATTATCATTCCTTTGGGCTCTTACTATTACATGGATTGCTCAAACATCAGGGAAGTTTTTACCAACTGGTAATATTACTGGTGAATTTGTAAGAATATATTTGGGATTCAAAAAAGGACTTAGCACTTACGAGTCTACTTCAACAGTTTTAACCGATCTTGTTTTGGCTACATTTTCATTGTTTTTTATAGCCTTAATTAGTTACCTTATCTTAGTCTTAAATGATTTTTCTCTCTTTGATTTAAACAATAGTTATTATATGTATTTTTCCTTGGGCTTTATATTTTTAGGTTGTCTTTTTTTTTATTTTATTATTTCAAAAAGATTTTTAAAAAGTTTAATAAAAAGATTTAAGAATAGTGATATATTAAAAATTGATAAAAAAAAAATTTTCACTATTTTAAAAGTCGATTATTCTCTTTATCAATTATCAAAAAATAAATCAAAACTATTAAAAGCTTTTATAACAAGACTTTTAGGTTGGGTTGCCGGAGCATTCGAGATTTATATCTTTTTGTATATCATCGGTGTCGAAATTACTATTTTAGATGTTATTTTAATTGAGGCTTTTTCAGGTATTATAAGAGCGCTAGTTTTTTTTATTCCAGCAGGCATTGGTGTTCAAGAATTAGCATTTGTTATTATTGGAGGATACGTTGGTCTGAGTAGCAGTATTTCTTTTTCAATAGCATTAGGAAGACGTATAAGAGAAATACTTGTTGGTCTACCAGGTATTATTGTTTGGTATTTAATTTTCAGTAAAAAAAAAGGGTCTGGTTAAACCAAACCCTTTTTTTGTTATGGGGAGCCCTTATTACTTTTTAGTAGTAAATTCAGGATAGCCGACTGAACCTAATTCACTTAGGTCTAGTCCATATTCTTCATCTTCTTTAGAAGCTCTAATTCCAATTACAGTTTTGATTATTGACCATAAAATGAAACTTGCCACTAAAGTGAAGATTCCATATGAGATAACTCCAATAAGTTGGACTTTAAAAGATGCATCTGGGTTTGTCCAAGCCACAACTAAGGTCCCCCAAATACCTGCAAAAAGGTGTGCAGGAATAGCCATTACCACGTCATCAATTTTTAGCATATCCATAAGTTTCATACCGTACATACAGATTATACCTCCAATTGCTCCTATTATAATTGCTTGACCCATGCTAGGTGTAAGTGGTTCTGCTGTTATAGCTACTAAGCCAGCAATTGCGCCATTTAAGGTAGCAGCAATGTTAGTATGAGAGTTAGTAAGTTTACTTACAATCATACAAGCCACTACGCCACCTGCAGCTGCTAAACTTGTGTTAACAAAAATGTCAGCTACAGCAGTTGCATCTGCACCAGATCCAAGTGCTAGTTGTGATCCACCGTTGAATCCAAACCATCCAAGCCAAAGGATGAAAACACCTAAGGTTGTCATTGGCAATGAGCATCCAGGCAATGTGTTTGCACTTCCGTCGCTGGAAAACTTTCCGTCTCTAGCACCAAGAAGAATTGCACCAGCAAGTGCAGCCCAACCTCCTACTGAGTGAACTAATGTTGAGCCAGCAAAATCAGAAAAACCCATTTCGCTTAGCCATCCGCCACCCCATTGCCATGAACCAGCAATTGGATAAATAAAGCCTGTCAATATGGCAATAAATAAGAAAAATGGCCATATTAAAA
>MDSZ01087078.1_pt1 | contig 12450 bp, 7 predicted proteins | sample 811201 | NCBI WGS metagenome assembly MDSZ01 (sample SAMN05326647, study PRJNA326480) | marine metagenome | isolation source: seawater | place: Indian Ocean: North | collected 2010
GGGGTCGATTCCGGATAAAGGGTGATGTGCTGGAGATTGGTCCTGCTTATGAAGACCGGCTAGTGAGAATAGAGCTCTTCGGCGATGAGGTGGAGGCGATTCGCTACGTCGATCCCACCACCGGCGAGATTCTCCAGAGCATGGATGCGGCGAACATCTACCCGGCCAAGCACTTCGTTACTCCCAAGGATCGTCTGGATTCTGCGATTAGCGCCATCCGCTCGGAGCTGCGGGAGCGGCTCGATGTGCTCACCGGCGAAGGCAAGTTGCTGGAGGCCCAGCGGCTTGAGCAGCGAACCAAGTACGACCTGGAGATGCTGGCCCAGGTTGGCTACTGCAACGGGGTGGAGAACTATGCCCGCCATCTGGCTGGCCGCGAGGAGGGCACGCCGCCGGAATGTCTAATTGATTACTTCCCGGACGATTGGCTGCTGATTGTGGATGAGAGCCACGTCACTTGCTCCCAATTGCAGGCCATGTACAACGGCGACCAGGCCCGAAAGAAGGTTCTGATCGAGCATGGCTTTCGCTTACCCAGTGCGGCGGACAACCGACCGCTGAAAGGGACCGAGTTCTGGGAGAAGGCGCGCCAAACGGTTTTTGTTTCAGCCACACCGGGTGATTGGGAAATGGAAGTGAGCGGTGGCAAGGTCGCTGAGCAAGTTATACGCCCAACAGGGGTGCTTGATCCCGTGGTGGAGGTGCGCCCCACAACCGGCCAGGTCGATGATCTACTTGGGGAAATTCGTAATCGTGCTGTCAAGAATCAGCGGGTGTTGGTCACGACGTTGACCAAGCGGATGGCAGAAGATCTCACCGATTACCTGGCGGAGAACGAAATAAGGGTGCGCTACCTTCACTCTGAAATCCACTCGATTGAGCGCATCGAGATCATCCAAGATTTACGGATGGGCGAATACGACGTACTTGTAGGGGTGAACCTGTTGCGGGAGGGTTTGGATTTGCCTGAGGTAAGTTTGGTAGCCATCCTCGACGCGGATAAAGAGGGCTTCTTGAGGGCTGAACGGTCATTAATTCAAACTATTGGAAGGGCAGCTCGTCACATTGAAGGTGCGGCGCTTCTTTATGCCGACAACATGACCGATTCGATGATCAAGGCCATCTCTGAAACTGAGCGTCGCCGAGCTATTCAGAAGGCCCACAACGAGAAACACGGTGTTGTGCCTTCAGCTGCGGGGAAGAAGGCCAGTAACTCGATCCTCAGTTTCCTAGAATTATCGCGCAAACTTAAGCAGGGCGGGCCGGATTCTGAACTTGTAGAGGTTGTAGGTAAGGCAGCGAAGGCACTGGAGGACGATCCTGATGCTGGGTTGGCACTAGAAACTTTGCCAGAACTCATTGATCAGTTGGAGATCAAAATGAAAGAAGCTGCAAAGAAGCTTGATTTTGAAGAAGCAGCTAACCTGAGGGATCGTGTTAAGCAGTTGCGTTCAAAATTAGTGGGTCATGAATAAGAATTTTGATCAAAGTCTAATTCGATCGATTTCCTAGGCATTATGGGTTCATCTCTTTACGAATCGATATTTGGAGTTGACTCCAGTTTGTTATTTTTTGGTAATTTATAATCCCTGAAGGTGTCTGGTTCCGTTTACGTCAGGTGACTATCAGATGATGGAGGTGCTCAGGAAGCTAGATTTCTCGTAAGCGATGACCCTGCGGAGTCGTCAGTCTCGCCAGCGCCAGAACATGGCATGAACCTTTTCACTCCAACTTTTAGATCCATGTCATTCAACTCTTTTTCTAGAATTCTCGTTACCGGCGGTACTGGAAGTTTTGGTAAGTCATTCATTTCCTGTGTACTGGATCGTTATCCCGACATCAAACGCATTGTGGTCTACAGCCGTGATGAATTGAAGCAGTGGGAGCTCCAGCAGAAGTATCCACAGGATAAGTATCCACAGTTGCGCTTCTTCTTGGGAGATGTACGTGATCAGCATCGCCTGCGTAGAGCTCTTGAAGGCGTCGATACTGTTGTCCATGCTGCGGCTTTGAAGCAGGTGCCTGCTGCTGAATACAACCCGATGGAGTTCGTCAAGACAAATGTACTTGGAGCTGAAAATTTGATCCAAGCTTGTCTTGACACCGATGTTAAACGCGTAGTGGCACTTAGCACGGACAAAGCTGCTGCTCCGATCAATTTGTATGGCGCTACAAAGCTCTGTTCAGATAAGCTATTTATCGCTGCAAATAATATTAAGGGTTCTCGTGATCTTAGATTTTCTGTCGTCCGTTACGGCAATGTGATGGGCTCTCGTGGGTCCGTTATTCCCTTTTTTCTGAATAAGGCTCGAACTGGTGTGCTTCCTATCACTGATGCGGCCATGACTAGATTCAATATTTCATTGCACGATGGTGTAGAGATGGTTCTTTGGGCGCTTGAGAATGTACTGGGAGGTGAACTTCTCGTCCCAAAGATTCCCAGTTATCGGATTGTTGACGTGGCCGAAGCGATTGGTCCCGGCTGTGCCAAGCCCATTATAGGAATTCGTCCGGGTGAAAAGATTCATGAGGAAATGATCACTGCATCCGATAGCTTCTCAACGATTGATCTTGGCTATTACTATGCAATTCTGCCCAGTGATGGCTCCGTGCATAGTCAGTATCAGAATTCAGGTTTGTCCATAACACCTGTTGAACCTGGCTTTGCATACAACTCTGGCACCAACTCTGATTTTCTTAGTGTGAGCCAGCTCCGTGACCTGATCAGGGAACATGTGGATTCTTCCTTCCACCCTTTTTAGGTCTTTACCGTTTTGGTGCGATGAGTCCTCCTGAGCAAGCTCTTCCCTACGGACGTCAGACGATCAGCGATGAAGATGTCGCTGCAGTAGTAGAGGTTCTGCGCAGTCCGTTCCTCACGCAAGGTCCTGTAGTTCCTGCATTTGAGAAGGCGATATCCCTCAAAGCGGGCGCTCTTCATGGCGTTGCTGTCAATAGTGCCACAAGTGCTCTGCATCTCGCCTGTTTGGCGTTGGGTCTTGGTCACGGAGATCGACTTTGGTCTTCACCCATTACTTTCGTTGCTTCTGCGAATTGTGGTCGCTATTGCGGTGCCAACATTGATTTTGTTGATATAGATCCTTCTACGGGTCTTATGAGCGTTCAGGCGCTCGAGGCAAAGCTTGAGGTGGCTGAGCTTGAGGGGACTCTTCCAAACGTAGTTGTACCTGTTCATCTGTGCGGTACGAGTTGCGACATGGCATCCATTTCTGCTTTAGCCGATCGCTATGGATTCGCCGTTCTCGAGGATGCTAGTCATGCAATAGGTGGAACTTACCAAGGTCAACCTGTCGGAAGTTGCCTCCATAGTTCAATCACGGTTTTTAGTTTTCATCCTGTGAAAATTATTACTAGCGCCGAGGGTGGACTCGCTACTACCAATGATCCTTTACTTGCACAACGGATGATGGATTTACGTAGCCATGGCATAACTAAGGATCTGCAGCGTTTCGAACGCCCTGCACAGGGTCCCTGGAGTTACGAGCAGCAGGATCTAGGATTCAATTATCGGATGACAGATCTGCAGGCTGCTCTCGGCTTGAGTCAGTCCCAAAGGCTCGAGGCGATTGTGGCGGAAAGGCAGTCTCTCCTGGAGAATTATCGCAAGCTTTTGTCTGATCTTCCACTTCAGCTTCTGGAGATTCCACACGATGTAAGTTCTTCTTTGCACCTAGCAGTTGTGCGTTTAACAGATTCCAATCCAGACCTGCATCTCCATGTTTTTGAGGGTTTGAGAGCTGCTGGTATTGGCGTTCAGCTGCACTATTCTCCGGTTCATTTGCAGCCTTATTACCGAAAGATGGGTTTCAAGGAGGGTGATTTCCCGGAAGCTGAGTCTTATGCGTGTAGTGCGATCAGTCTTCCCCTTTACCCTGGATTGCTACCCGACGATCAGCAACGTGTCGTTGGCACACTTTCGTCACTGCTGGGCGGATGACTAAGGCACCTCAACTTTGTCTTGGCACAGTTCAATTCGGGCTTGCTTATGGGGTCACCAACCAGTCTGGGCAGGTGCCTGAAGACGAGGTACGCAAGATTCTGGATCTCGCCTCATCATCAGGAATTAGTCTTTTGGATACAGCGCAGTCCTATGGCAACTCGGAAGAGGTCTTGGGTAACTGCTGGCCTGCTGACGCACCGCGGCGGTTGATCAGCAAGTTGTCTCCGGGGGCATCTCGTCAGAGTTGGGAAGACAGTCTTACGACAAGTTTGCAGCGGTTGCATACATCCCAGCTGGATGCCTTTCTCCTGCACCGCGCTTCAGACTTGCTCTCAACGGATGGAGAGGAGCTTTTGTATTGGTTGGAGAGTTTGCGCAATCGAGGTTTGGTAAAACGTATCGGTGTTTCCATTTATGAGGCCTCTGACCTTGAGGGGCTGCCATTGGATCGCTTGCAGTTGGTTCAGCTCCCTTTATCGGTCTACGACCAGCGCTTGATCAATGATGGGACTCTTTCGAAACTTCATGATCTGGGTTTGGCTGTGCACGTGAGAAGTGTTCTGCTTCAAGGATTGTTGCTTAAGTATTCTGAATATTGGCCTGATCATTTGTCATCCGAGTTTCGTACACATCACGATCGATGGATCAAACACTTGCACCATTTTGGTTTATCCCCGCTGTCAGGAGCTCTTGCCTTCGTTCGTGCCTGTAAAGGTGTTGAGGCTGTTCTCGTTGGTGTGCTTTCAGAGCAGGAGTTGGCACAGCTTCTGAAAGCATGGAGCGAGGCTCAGGTTTTACCTCTTGACCTATTAAGTGAGTGGGCATGGGAGAACAAGGTTGATCTGGATCCCCGCACTTGGCCGTCGCGCTGATGCTGAACAGAGTCGTTTGTTCTCTCGCTTTGGGAATTAGTATTCTAATCACAATCTGAAATCATTAATGATTATGCCGGTTAGGGCAACATACTATTTTTAATGCTGTAGCCAATATTTTGGCTGTATTTTTCATGGCCTTGTAGCCTCTTCCAATAGGCGACCAAGCCAGTCATAATCTAATTACTCCCTATATTTTTGTAACGCTTGAAGTCGCTTAAGGCGATGTCCCTGTTGAGATTCTTTATCAAGAAAGCTTTATAGAGCAGCAGGTCGTGGCTGTCAGCTGAATTTTTATGTCAGAGGTGTATTGGCATTATTCAGCATCGATGCTTCGGCGCTGGGTTGCCTTCTTTCTGTCGTTGATTATTGAGTAGAGAATCCATCTGATCAAAACTTTGAAGCTCTTGCTTCCACCCAATTTGGACATGTCCTCCCTGTACTGCTCTGGACCTGTCCTTGTCTGATGGAGAAGACCTCCTGAATTTGGTGAGATGTAAAATTCCTGTTACGCTAAGATCGTATGATGATCGCTCATTTTAATAATGGAACTGGCTGGTTTTATCGTTGGTCCGGAAAGAAGTGGGACAACAGTCACGTCTGCATTCTTGTCCCAGCACCCCGAGGTTTATGTTATTAACGATCCTCATTATCTCAACTTTTTTGCAGAGTCATTACTTAAGGCTTATGGACCTGAAGTAGCTGCTAATCAAAGCCTGTTCGAACAAATAAATTCTCCAAATGCTTCGCTGCTGCTGAGCGGTTTGCTCAATAGCACCTTAGAAGCTGTTAGAAGTTGGTACAATCGTTGGAAAGAGTTCAAAGATGATCCCGTAGATTTAGATGCATTTTATTCTGCGCACAGTATATTGTGCAGTACTGATCCAGTCTCAATAAGTAGATATTTTCACAAGTTTCATTTGTCCCTTGTTCCTAGTAGTATGCGTTCCACAAAGTCTAAGTATGTTGTAAAAATACCTGATTTGGCGAGATATGCGTTTCTCATAAATATGATCTATCCGCAAGTTCCGGTAATCTTTAATGTTCGTCATCCAGTATGTAACATTGCTTCAATAATTGGTCCAAATGCAGATCGAGGTTGGAGCTTTGATCAAATAATTCAATGGTATAAATGCTTCTTCCCGCATGATGTTCTTAATAAGTCTAGGCCAGGTGTATTTTTTACAAGATATGAGGATCTAATTTTTTATAAAAGGTCGGAATCTTTATCCAAGATACTTCAAATTCTTGGACTTGAAGCTACTAATGTTAATTTAAATGATTCGTTTGATTATCCAAACAAAAAAGTCATGTACAAGACGAAAGGGAAAATAGATCCAGAACGTCTCGTCGCATCATTACAAGAGCTAACACCGCTCCAGCTACTTCAGTCACTTGAAGCCACTACCGATATTCAAGAATCATTCTACAAAGATATTAGTCTTATGAAGATTATTGAGGATGTAAGAGGTAGATAATGGCATTTATTGACTTTTTCCCTTATTTTTCATGCTGGACAGTCCATCATCAAGTTGATTGGTTGCTTGGCAGTAAGCTTTGTGATTACCACCCTAATTTTTCTCCAAGAGTTCATTTATGTAGTCACCATGGATCTATACAATGTGCAGTTTCAAGAGATTTTTGTGTTGGCACCGATTTAGCAAAGGCTATTTGTAGTAATTGCCAAAATTCTACTCGAACGTATTTTTCAGATTTCCATCAGGCACTTAGTCTTGTTAGTGATTCAAATACGGATCTACAGAAAATTTCACTAGATGAATTAAAAGATATTTCCAATAGATGTATAGCTAGTCCGATCATCAAAGAGTGCTTAAATAATCTATTCAAAGACATAGATCAGTTGTCTGAACTAACATCTCTCACTCACTTTAGAATTTCAAGACTTGATTTAGAGAAATCTGATGGTGATATAAAAAATACTTTTGCAAAAACAATAGCTGTCGAAGCGATAAATATTGCATATAATTGGTCTTTAGATTTGCCCTCGTCAGTTGTTTTGTTCAACGGAAGGTTGTCACCATATATTGCACCCTATTATCTTGCTAAAAAGTTAAATATCCCTATATATATTCATGAACGCGGAGTATTTAAGGAATACTCTCTGTATTTTAATGAGTACCCCTCAACCGGTCTATGTGCACAGTCTGTTTCAAATAGGCTCTCTTCGTCGGCTATATCTTTTTCAAATGTTTCTGATCAGCAGCTCATTGAAGTCCTTAATAATAGGTTAAGTGAATTACATGTTCCCAATAACTATCCAAATCTTTTTTCATCAGATAAGGCGTCATCAACTGATAATGCTAAAACTCCGCATCACGATATCCTCTATATTGTCTCTAGTGAGGACGAGGCTGACTCATTGCCAGAGGCAAATCTGAGTCTTGCTCAACGAAGTGCTATTAGAAAACTTATTGAGCTTGCAGATCTATATCCTGAATTATCATTTGCAATCAAAAGTCACCCAAATATTTATGGTGCAAAGGGTTATCCAGGAATGTCTTTATCTGCCAAGCATATGGACGGTATAGAGCGTGAGTGCGCTTTGAAAGAAAATATTGTGGTTTATGGACGAGAATCATCAGTAAATCCATTCTCTTTGGTAAAAAATGCCGATCTGTTAATTGGTTTGCATAGTTCTTTACTGGAATTTGGTTGGTTTCACGGTAAATATATTGTGACACATCCTACGACTGAAACTAATGCATATGCGAATTGTATTGTTGATTTTAATTTAATTGATAGTCTTAAGAATATGATTGACCAGTTTCTATGTGCAAGGAGTTCAAGATGTCGTAACACATATTTAGATGTCAACACTTTTAAGTATGTCATTGTAAAATGTGGCTCCTTTGATGTTTCATTTGGCACGGAAGTTTCAATTGATTCTAGTCATTTTTCGCCCTTGAATTCTATTGACTATTTAAAATCATTGAGTCAAGATGTTGACTACAAAGACCTTCAGCTTGTCTTGGACTCTATTGTTAATGGAACTGATATCAACCTAGAGCTTTTTAGCGAGCGATTCTGCAATGTTAATTGAAAGAGTTAAGTTCTCAATGTTTATAGAGAATTCTGATGTTTGACTTGTTTCAGGATTGTTTTTGCTAAGTTTTCTTGCCTTGTAAATATCTTTTATTTTGCTATTCTCGCAATTCGTAATTGAAGAATGTTTGTCTGTAGAGGTCAAAAGTATTGGTACATATGGAATATCCAGCACCCTTGACATTTTTAGCATTGTCTCGGACCATGGAGATGTGCAGTATGGAAACGAGTGAATTTCAATAAGACTACACCCTAAAATAGAATTTATTAGCTGTGCACCATGAATACCTGTACAGATTCCTGCACCCGCACAATAATTTAGTTGCTCAATATAACTTAAATCTGATAGCTCCAATACTGTATATCCTAATTTAGTTACTGTCTCTTCAACTTGTATGGCATTACAGGCATCCCTTCTAGATCCTTGTTGTCCTCTTGAAAGATAGACTTTAGATCTCTCTATCGGATTGATTACTTTTTTCATCATATAGTCCTTTAGTAATGGCAATAGGTTTAATCCACTACTCACCTCAATAACGATTATAAATTCACATTCCAATGTAAAGATGCGGCCGAGTTGATTCGCATAGTGGAAATTGGCTTTTACTCCTAGATCATGTAGGCATTTTAGCTCCTTTTCTGTAAGTGGATAATCAAATATATAATCATCAAAGGGCCCCATATTGCTAATATATTGTGCCCATATTATTTTTGTTAGGCGATCTCTTATAAAGTGTGCGTATTTGCTGGAATGGCGTGTTAAGATTATTGCTGTACGCTTATAATTTAAAATATTATTATTGGTTTCTAAGTAACAATACTTGGCTATTTTTGATGCAGTGTGTACGCTCCCCCAGCCAAGTAAGGGTAACTCTTCTGATGAAGCAAATCCAACCATTACAGGGTCGTAGAATACTGTTACTCTTTTTCCTGACCAATACTTTAGTGATTGATGATAGTTGATATTTCTATTATTCCCACATGCAATCCGAATTATATTTGAAGCTGAATCTCTGATTGCTGTTTGCCTCCTATGTCTGATAACACTCTCAGGAATTTCATGAATCGATGATTTGTTTACGTGCTCTTTGGTTTCAGGGTTTACTAGATTTTCAAGCATATCTATTGACTCATAAATATCATTGCAGGGGATACCCTCATTAGACAGAAGTCGATGAGCCATTTGCAGAGCATCTGGCACACTTACTCTTCCTTCTGCCATGCCCTTTTGCAGGTTGAGAAGAAACTCCTTGACTCTCATTTAAATAAGTTCAGAAAACATGTTTTGCCTGAAAGATCATTTTAAATCTCTTTCAAAGTATTTTTGCATTGATTCTATATACAATAATATATATTGCCCATAGTGTTAATGTGCTCTCTCCATAATTTTGATAGGTATTTTTACCTTTGGGCTGAATCTAAGTGCTTAGGTTGATGAGCGGTTTAAGTCTACCCCCAAATCCAGATTTAAATTTGGCGATCTGAATTTCTTTGTCTGTTATTAAGCCAGATCTTTGAGCATGAAGTGGGTAATCAACTCCAGTTTCAAACGTTACCGCACCAGCCTGAGCTGCATAAACTATAGCTTCCCACATGATCGCATGGAATAGCGGCTTGTCAAAAAGTGTTCGTTTTGAAGCCGAAACACCATAAAAACAGTGACCCGAGGCAAGTGCAAAATAACCTGCTGACACTAGAGCATTCCTGTACTTAGCGGTAATACAAAATGCTTCTCCTTTAATAATAGATTCGTATTGGAGTATCCATGTAAGGTCTGATCTTGTCTGACGTCCTGACTCTTGTATGTGTAAAGCTTTAAATTCCTCCATTACTGTCCAGTTCATATTTTCTCTTGTATATAATCTAATATCCATTTCCCTTTTGCCCCAATTAATCAATGAAGAATAACTTTTTCGCAAACCTGCTTTGATTGCTTTCTCTCCTTGTTTCAGATCTATCATGCGCGTATAACTGACTTCGACTGAGCACGATCTCCTCTGAATTAGATGTTCTGTCCCATGGTTGAGTCTCTCGTTGTGCATAAAATCAATTGCTGAGATTTTGCATCCGTATTTCAGTAGTTGAGAATCAATATGTGATTGTATTGCTTTTTTGCATGATCTTGAAATATTATTTGACTCGATAAATATTGAAGGCAGCTCGTAAGATGTTATTTTTTTGTTTTTATCTTTTGTGCTTAATATTCCAATAAAGGCAAAGAAGGGTTCGTTATCAATGCTTAGGATGTAAGACAGGTTCTTGGATGTCCATTGGCTGTCTTCTGACCTTTGCTTGTAATACGCAATTGCAGATTCACTATATAATGAGCTTTGCCAGGTGCTTTCTGACTTCAACCTATTTAAAAGTGAATAGAACTCTTTTTCTTGACTGCTTGCTTCGACTAGCTTGATATTGCTCATGTTGCGAGATGGGTAAGGACCTTCATGGCATTAGTCGCCATTTGATTCTACTGGTTGCAAGCAGGAATAGTTTTGGCATGGAAAAATCACCAAACTTATTTGATTTCGGCGATTTCTTGCTAGTCCCGTTTTTATACCAATTTTTAACAATCAGCCTCTGCCCTTGTGTTCAATATTAATTTTCCGACTTATATCCTCTTTGGTTTTTGTATTCGCCTAATTATTACGTATGTCTTGGCTCCATTTATCTCGTCTGCTGCTATGCCTTTTAGTTTTTTCCGACGATGAGAAATTTATTGCTGCGAACTTTGTTGTAAGTTGAATCCCTTAAAGTGGTAACATGCCTTTATTATTTTTCAGATTCTCTGTTAATTAAACTGGCTATTCGTTTCCTTTATTAGTTCTTTAAGAGTATGCCTGTATTTCTTCGGGTGTTCTAGCCAGGAATTTGGCCTTTATTTTTGAGGCGTTGGTGATAGTAAAGCGTTGGACAATGATGTATTGCTTATCTGTTGAGGTCGTTGCTTGATTCCTAAATATTTTTACAGCATCATGCATTCTTGCGTCATATTGATTTTTCTTGCATTTTTTACCATCGTTTGGCTGCTGGATGTTGATTGTCTGACATTACTAATTTTGTGCCTTCTTTTCTTGGCCCTTGTAAGAGTTGAGCAAATTATGTCCACTTTGTGGTGTGCACTGTGTTAGTTGCTTTGTTTTGACTGCCTGTAGCTTGCAAAACTTGTTTCACCAAGCTTGGAGCTAACATGCATGTGTCGATAGCTTCTATCTCTTGAGTGTGTTTGTCTACAACAATTTCCACGTGTGAGGAGGTGGTTTTGGCGTGGACTGGTATCAGCTTTAGCTTTCTGGCTTCCGCCTGTCGACGACTAGTCCATGTCACCCGAGACGCCATCCCGTCACAGTTCTACGTGGGTCCGAGCTCAGCTACAGGGGCTTTTTAGTTCGAAATTGCTGTCCTGTCTGCATGATCGACATTGGTGGGAGCTATTCCAGACAGTCCTTCTCTCATATGTCCAGAAGGCCACTAACCTTGGCTATCAAATTCTTTTAAACGCTTGTGGCGGCTGGGCTTTAGCGGAAGTATTGACCAAGGGGCCCTCGATGCTGCATGATCCTAGGGCGGGAGGGTTACAGCCCAATCGCCCATATGCGGATGTAGCTCAGTGGTAGAGCATCTCCTTGCCAAGGAGAGGGTCGAGAGTTCGAATCTCTTCATCCGCTTTTCTTTGTGGTAAGAATCCACCAACTTGGTGGCTCGATTGTTTCTTTGGCATCAATCTCTAGCTACTTTTAATTTATTTGGCAATTTGTTGGCCTCAATTTCTGTTCATAATTGTTCGCTTTCATATTCATAAAATATTCCCTAGAGTGGCTTGCTTTTGTTGCGAATATAAGTATACATTGGTATTCATCGTCACTTCTTCTTTGTTGCGTGTATGTACGGATCAGGCTAGTATCACTGGCTGCCTGTTTAAAGGATTTATTATAGGTTTTTCAGTGCTTTATGCTTGGCGCCAGCTTATTATTTGTTTTTCAAATAGTTGATTGCGTATGGCCTCGGTAAGGCTGCAGTCAAGACCACGATGGAGGAGCGGCTCGGCACTCACCCCCATGGATTTTAGGAAATTTACTGTAGGAGATTGCTGATGCGGGGCCATGATCCGCGCACATTGCTGTTCAGAGCTCTGCTGCTCGATTGGCTAGGGCAGCTTTTGATTCTTGCGGGGATCATGTTCAGCCCTGGCGGGCTTGTGTTCCCCGCTAGTGGATCCCCTCAGCTTGAAGGCTTGGGGGCCTGGTTGGTCTTTTGCTTTCTGCTCTATCCACTGCTCGGTTGGCTTTTTGGCAGCTACACCTTGCTTCGCTGGCGACGTCTCGCTTTTCACGTATTACTCCAGCGTTTGTTCATCACGGCCACCGTCACTTTGATGATGGTGGCGATTGCTCGTTGGTTGGTTAACCCCGGTCCAGAAGTGTGGTTGGTTGACCGGCGTGTGCAGGTGATTTGGCTGGGCGCACTAACTGTCTGGTCACTATTGATGCGCATAGCTTTACGCCGCGGTTTACTTTTGCCCGATGCACCTCGCCTGCTGCTGCTTGCAAGCGATGA
>MDSZ01130417.1_pt1 | contig 12450 bp, 15 predicted proteins | sample 811201 | NCBI WGS metagenome assembly MDSZ01 (sample SAMN05326647, study PRJNA326480) | marine metagenome | isolation source: seawater | place: Indian Ocean: North | collected 2010
AGAGGATAACGATTTACCGTTTGATGATTTAGTAAAAGCTAGAGTTGAACAGTATTGTGAAGATAAATATGAAATCGTAAATACTAAAAGTGTTTACTACAAAGATAAAAAAGATTTTAAAGCTTACTTGACATTTAAGTGCATTAATAATCGTAGCGTTCTAGACAAACCTCAGTTTGATCACATGTGTAGTGACGAGTTTTGTTTCGAAAGCTGGAAGGAGAAAAATGGTTCCGTTTAATCCAAAAAAAGTAGAAAAAGAATGGGGCTACGAAATATGGTTAGCTAATAATAAAGAAGAAAATTACTGCGGTAAGATTCTTTTTATAAAACAAGGCTATCATAGTTCAATGCACTATCACCTAGACAAGCATGAAACATTTTATGTGATTGAAGGAACGCTAAGAGTTGACATGTTGAGAGATAGAAATAATCCTGACGCTCATCCATTTTCGATGAAAGCAAAACAGGGAGAAAGTATGGAAATGGAAAGAGAGCAAGCTCACATGTTGATTGCTGAAGACGGAGATGTTACACTGATAGAAATAAGTACGTTCCACAAGGACGAAGACAGCCATAGGCTTTACCGATGAATGAACATTTATTAAGATTCGACAAAGACAAGACTTACACGTTTATCGACTGTGAGACAGAAAACCTTTGCTTAAACTCGTTTCACAACCTTCCTTGGCAGATTGCTATGCTAAAGGTTAAAGGCGATGATATTATAGATTCTAAAAACTATTACATCAAGTGGGACAGAGACCTAAACGTAAGCAAGGAAGCTGCTCGTATAACTAGGTTCAGCGCAAAAACTCACAAAGACATTGGCATCAACTATAAAGAGGTGTTTCCAACAATTAAAGATTGGTTAGAGTCTTGCGATTACATTGTCGGCCATAACTTATTAGGTTTTGACATTTATCTGCTTAGAGATTTCTATAAAAAAATGGGAGAAGACTACAAGCCTTTGATGCCTAAGATTTTAGATACCTTAGCTATTGCTAGAGGCATAAAGAGCGGAGAGCTTTATAAAAACAATAAAAGCTTCTTGGAATATCAGTATAAGATGATAAACTATATTAGAAAAGGTATGAGGACTTCTCTTTCAGCTTTAGGTAAGGAAAACGAGATTGATCATGATTATGATAGTCTTCATGACGCCTTGGTTGACTTAGAATTAAACTTAAAAGTTTGGAATTACTTAAAATGGAAAGTTGAAATCTAATGGCTAGTAAAGATTTTACATACGATCTTTTAGATCACCTAAAAAAGAATAAGAATGATTATCTACTGATAACTGTAGATAGGTCTTCGCAAAACACAGAGGTAGAATTACATTATGAAGCTGAGACTAGCGATTCTGAACAATGTATAGTATATTGTGCTGATAAGTTTATTGAAAAGATTAAAAAGGGCGATCTTGAAGAGGGAGTGCCAACCGAAATAGATTATGGTTGGATTTCACAAGATGAATTAGACGAAGTATTGCCACCACCAGAAGATGATGATGAAGATGATGAATATGAGCAGTTTTAGTGATAATTTTCAAGCTTTAGACTTACCCCTTCACGGGGTCAGACTTCCAAGCTTTTCGATTGATGAAGAATCCAAAAGGAAAATTGGAGTTAGTGAAACTATTTCCAACTTTGATTTTTTATCTTCCTTGTGCAATAAGGGTTTAGAAGAGTTAGTAGGCTCTAAAAATAAAAATTATAAAAAATATCAAGACAGATTAAAGTACGAATTAAAAACATTAAAAAGTTTAAGTTTTGTTGATTATATTCTTCTTGTTTGGAATGTTATCAATTTCTGCAAGAAAGAAGATATTCCAACGGGTTTGGGTCGAGGAAGCGCAGCAGGATCGTTGGTTTTGTATCTAATAGGGGTTACAGGTATTGACCCAATCAAGTATGAGCTTTACTTCGAGAGATTCATATCGAAAACCAGAGCCAAGAAAAAGGTCATTGATGATGTAACCTATCTTGATGGTTCCCTTATGTGCGATGTAGACTTGGATATTTGCTATTACAATCGTCATAAGGTTATCGAGTATCTAGAGAGCCAGTTTACTGGTCGTACAGCAAAGATTCTAACGCTTAACACTCTTAGCGCGAAACTATTGATTAAAGAGTGCGGTAAGATTGTAGCTCAAAAGCCTGAGTCTGAAATGAACCGTGTTACAGCTTTGATCCCTAAAGTGTTCGGGCAGGTTAAAGACGCAGAAGAGGCTTATGAAGAGGTTGATGCGTTTAGAGAGTGGTGTGATGAAAATAGAGATGTCTATAATATCGCACTTAAACTACGTAACCTTGTAAAAAACAAAGGGGTTCACGCATCGGGAGTATTGCTTTCTTACGACCCATTACAGGAAAGTATGCCTGTCGAGTTGTCCTCAGACAAGAACGATGTTTCTTCGTTCGATATGAACTGGGCGTCGATCTTAAACGTTAAGCTAGACCTTCTTGGCTTACGAGGAGTTTCTGTTGCTTATGATGTTTGCAAGCAAGTAGGAATAGACATTAATGATATTGATTTGACAGACCCAATGATATATCAAAACTTGTACGATTTATCTAACCCTCACGGATTATTTCAAATTGAAGCAGAAACGAACTTCAGAGTTTGTCAGAAGGTCAAACCTAAGAGTTTGGAAGAGCTAAGTGGCGTTCTTGCTCTAGCAAGACCCGGAGCCTTGGGTTTTGTGGATCAGTACGCCAACTATACGAACAACGGAGTGTATGATGCTATTCATCCATTCTTTGATGATATTTTGTCTTCAACTGGTGGGGTTTGTTTGTATCAAGAGCAGATGATGAAGATGGCGAACAAGATCGGATTCTCTCTTGATGAAGCGGAATTACTGCGTAGAATCGTTGGCAAGAAGAAGGTTTCCGAAGTTAAGAAGTGGAAGAAGAAGATTAAAGATCAGGTTAAAAAGAGTAACCTTGATGTCGAGGTTGGCGATATTCTTTGGAAGGTTCTTGAAGACTCGGCTAACTACTCGTTCAACAAGTCTCACTCTATTTCCTATGCTGCCTTATCTGCAATCACGGTATACCTTAAGTTTAAGTATCCAAAAGAGTTTTTCTTGAGCTTGCTTAAAATGAGCCGATTTGAGCCAGATCCAATCGCTGAAATATCTAAAATTCAAAGAGAGTTAGATCATTTCAATATTAAGTTGCTGCCTCCTCATTTGATCAAGTCTGATATGGATTTCACAATCGAGGGTGACGATATTCGTTTTGGCTTACTGTCTATTAAAGGTGTTTCAGATAAATCAATAGAAAAACTATATGAGTTTAAGAAAGAGTATTCTACTAAGTTTGAAATATTTCAAGCAGCTAAAGAAGCAAAAATTGGACTTGGGGTATTATGCCCTTTGATTCAAGCCGGTGCGCTAGAGGGCTTTAGGCAGTCTAGAACAAAGGTAGTTTATGAAGCTCAAATATGGAGCATTCTTACAGCCAAAGAGAAAAGGTGGGCTTTAGAGTTCGGTGAAGAATATTCGTACGACTTGGTTAAGATAGTTAGGCACTTGACTGAGTTTAAAGCTGATAAAGATAAACCTATAATTCCAGAATCTAGACTGCAAACCATAAAGAAAAGGTCGGAATCTTATAAGAAAATCTATGAGATCAACAGTAAGTCGGAAAAGTTTGCTAACTGGTATTATGAAAACATGCTTTTAGGTTATACCTATGGCACGACATTGATGGATATTTACCAGCCTTTAAAACCTAATGACGATTTAATTTCAGGTAGGCAAATTGACGAAGCCGATGTAAACGAGAGAGTCACTTTTGTAGGTGTTATAAATGATGTATTTTCTGGTACATCTAAGAATGGTAATGATTATCTTAGAATATACGTCGCAGACGAAACGTCTGAAGTCAAAGTGATGATTTTCTCCAAAAAAATGGAGAACACAATAGCCTTAAACTTTAACGGAGAATTACCAGAAAAAGAGCAGATCGTTCAAATCACTGGAGTTAAAAAGGATGAGGTGGTCTTTGCTGACAATATCAGCCCTCAACCCAATAAAGTATATACTAAATTAGCACAGGTCAAAAATCTATGAAGAAAGCGCTAGTTACAGGAGGACAAGGTTTTATCGGTGGGCATATAGTTGATCGCCTTATCGACGATGGTTACGAGGTGGTTGTTATCGATAATAAGTCTTCTACAACTACAGATTTTCACATTAATACCAAGGCCGATTACATTGAGGAAGATGTTGCCGACATTACAATATACCAAAACCTTTACAATAGATACGGTAGATTTGATCATGTGTTTCACTTGGCTGCGCTGAGTAAGGTTCAAGAAAGCCTTGAAAGGCCAGCTATGACCGTTTTTGATAATGTCATTGGTACTTGTAATTTACTAGAGTATTGTAAAGCTACAAGACCCCAGAAGGTCGTAATGTCTTCGACATGCTCAGTTTACGGTTTAAGTGAAAATTTTCCATTTAAGGAAGATGAACCTGTGGACTGCTTGAATCCTTATTCCTTAACCAAAAGACACGGAGAAGAAATACTACAAATGTATCACAAGCTGTATCAGGTTGAAACTTTAGTTTTGAGATACTTTAACGTTTTTGGACCCAGAGCGCCCAAGACAGGCTCTTATGCGCCCGTTGTGAGTAAATTTGCAGATCAGATACGTCAGGGAGAAAAGCCTACAGTTTATGGTGACGGACAAAATACTAGAGATTATGTTCACGTTGAGGATGTAGTAGAGGCTAACATTTTAGCAGCTAACTCAGGCTTTCAAAGTTCTGGTCAGATTTTTAATGTAGGCACTGGAAAAGATTATAGCGTAATGGATATAGTTCAAATGCTGCAAGACAGTGATGATGTAGAAAGACTGCCTGAAAGAGAGGGCGAGTGTAAAAAGGTTATCGCGGATATTTCAAAAATTAAAAAAGAATTAAAATGGAAACCGAAGAACAATCTTAAATCTTACATAGAAGATCTAAAAAAAGATTTGACAAAAAATAAATCTTAGACGAATATTTTTTATGATTCAATTTTACAAACCAAATAAGAAGGTAACTGGTTCGGCTTGCTCGTTTTGGCTTAACGATGACGGAAGCATCATGGCTTCTTTAATCAAGCAGGACGGTTGGAATAATCAAAAAAACACGGGATCATTCTCTAAAAATAAAGACAATCCAAACGGTAGAGTTATTGTTAAACTTGGTGAAACTGAGATAGCATCTATCATTGACTGTCTTGAGACTAATCGTAAATGGTCTACTTACCACAGAAGCTCGAAGCAAAGCTTGCAGATTAATTTTGGCCCATACGAAAGAAATGGTGATCAACTTGGTTTTTCATTCTCAGTAAACAAGCAGGACGCAGAAGATTCGACCAATAAAGTGGGATTCTTGATTGGTTTCAACTTTGGTGAAGGACGTTACCTTAAGGAGTTTTTAGCGTTCTTATTAAATAAGAAATTTAACGCTTTCCAAAGTCAAAGAAGTAACAACACCAAATCTTACGGTCAAAAGGCTAGTCAGCCACAAAGTAACCCTTCTCAATCCAATTCTCGTAATGTGGACATTCAAGAGATTGATTTGTCTGAAGATGACGAGGATTTAAATTGGTAGGTAATACATGAGCCAAAGAAAAAAAAGAGTATTATTTCAAAGTGATTTTTCTCTAGCTAAAACAGGCTTTGGCAGAAATGCTAAGGCCGTTTTATCTTATCTGTACTCAACTAATGAATATGAGATTCTTCATTTTTGTGGTGGTTTAAGTAAAAACCATAGCTCTCTATGTCAGACTCCTTGGAAGTCTGTAGGCTGCTTACCGGACAACCCAAAAGAGATTGAAAGGCTTAATCAAGACCCAAAACAATGGAGAATGGCTAGTTACGGGGCGTTAGAATTAGATAACGTAATAAAAGAGTTCAAGCCTGATGTTTATTTTGCCGTACAGGACATATGGGGCGTAGATTTTGCAGTAGAGCGTGATTGGTTTCAATATACCAATCCTGTTATATGGACTACCCTAGACTCTTTACCACTGCTTAAGTCCTCTTTAGAGATAGCTCCTAACGTAAAAAATTATTGGATTTGGAGCGATTTTGCGACAAAAGAATTTCATAAGCTGGGACATGAACACGTTAAGACAGTTCACGGGGCTGTGGAAGACAAATTCTTTAGAAGGCTTCCTGATGAGCAAAGGCAGATCGCTAGAGCAAAGAATAATATTTCTGATGATGATTTTATTGTAGGTTTTGTATTCAGGAACCAACTTAGAAAGTCTGTACCAAATCTTATGGAAGGGTTTTCTTTATTTAAAAAGAGCAATGAAGAAGCGAAAAACGCAAAACTTCTTTTACATACTCATTTTTCAGAAGGCTGGAATATTCAAAAGTTGGCTAAAGAATACGATATAGACACTAAAGATATTCTTACTACTTATATTTGTCAGGTTTGCAAGTCGTATGAAGTGGCTAATTTTACAGGAGAAAACCTACAATGCAAAAATTGTCTATCTAAAGATTCTCTAGTGACAACCAATGTTAGCGTTGGTGTGAGTGAGGAACAGCTTAACGAGGTATACAATTTGATGGATGTCTATTGTCACCCATTTACCAGTGGAGGGCAAGAGTTTCCTATTCAGGAGGCAAAGCTTTCTGAGCTTATAACTTTAGTTACAAATTATAGCTGTGGGGAAGATCAGTGTACAGAAGATTCTGGCTCTATCCCTTTAAATTGGACTGAGTACAGAGAGCATCAAACTGAATTTAGGAAAGCATCAACTTGCCCTCACTCTATATCTGAAAGTCTTTTAAAAGTATTTCGTATGAACGATACAGAGAAAAGACAGATGGAAAAACAGTCCAGAGCTTGGGCTTTAGAGAATTACTCAATTAGAAGCATAGGACTTAAGATCAAAGACTTTATTGATTCGTGTGACTTCATTGATGAGTCTGTGTACGAGCAAGGTGAAAATAAAAACCCTGACGCAGAAATAGACAACTCATTAGATGATACTGATTGGCTTGCTTCGTTATATGAAAAAATATTAGATAGAAAAATTTTAAAATCTGATCAAGGTTTTATGTATTGGATGAGCAAGCTTAACCAAGGAATTGCTCGTCAAGAAATTGAAAATTATTTTAGAGGTGAAGCATCTAAAAAGCAATTCTGTATAGATGATTACTTAGATGACGAAGGCAGCGACAATAGGATTCTTTTCGTCATGCCTAGAACAGCTTCGGACGTTTTCCTAGGTACTAGCCTTTTTGAGTCTATTAAAGATAATTATGATGGCTGTAATTTATACGTAGCCACAGACTTTAAATATTTTGAAATTTTAGATGGTAACCCGCACGTTCACAAACTAATCCCTTACAGCCCAGAGCTAGACAATGTATTTCAGCTAGAAGGAAACGGTAAAGACCAAGGGTATTTCAAGGTCGTTTATGCACCGCACTTTTATACTCAAAGAATTAGCTGTTACCAGCACAATGGTAGAGACATTATTGACTTTAACACTAAGGGATAATTTTTTATTTTTTTAAAAAAACGTGTATAATAAATAGATGCGTCATGAAAATAAAAATTTTTAGTGGATATGTAGATTTTTATAATTTTTTAAAAGATAACGACCTTGGCACGTTAAGCTCTTTTTTTAGTGACTTTATGTCTGCCTATGAGAATATAAATGTAGGCTGTGGCTGCAACAGAAATAAAAGAATATCAAATACAATAGTGGCATACAAAGATATAGCAACGTTTTTTACATCTGACATAGATTTAGTTTCAGAAATAAAAGAGAAAACTGGAGTATCAGAAATACAAATGTACTTAGAGGAACAATTACTTTATCAAGGTTAAAATATGATAGAAGCAGAAAGAGTATCTAGAATACAAAGATTGAAATTCAACAAGAAGTTGATCAACAGAATAGTTATAGTCGCAGAATTTGGGCGTACTTGGAAAGGCAAGATTACAAACGTCATAGATCATGAGACTTTTCAAATAGAAAATCAAACGGACAAAAACAGAGAAGTGTCAACAGTGGACATTTATCAAATATGTAGAGTCATCTGAGAATTTTTGTCTCACAACTTAAATTGTTATCATAATGCCACAGTGTCTCACTCTGGCTTTTCTCCTAACAAAACCCCTAGAAATAGGGGTTTTTCTTTTGGCATAGCTACTGCTCTACTAAGAGACTATGACTACATTAAGATTAAGAAATACATTGTTTGATAACTTCTTTGGTAATGGTTTAAGCCATGTTCTTTATGAAGATTATGATGATTATAATTATGAAGAAACTAAAGATAGTTATAAATACCAGTTTAATTTAGCTGGTTTTAGAAAGGAGAATATCAATGTCTCTGTTGAGAATAGTCTACTTAAGATAAAGGCTGAACAAGACGACAGGGTATTTTCAAAGGCGTACACCGTGCCTAGAAAAGCTGATTCTTCGGCTTCTATTGCTAAATATGAGGACGGCATGTTGTATGTAACAATCAATAAAAAAGCCTCAGAAAAGGCTATTGAATTGGAGGTGAATTAAATCGTCATTTAAGTTGACAAGTTATACACGACGTTGTAAACTGTCATTGCTATACAAAAATGAAAAAGCAAACTAAGAAGAAAACTAATGAAAGTGGTTTTACCACTATTAAAACCGGCTATGCCCGTGCAGCAATCTTGCTTCTGGCATGTAACCTTTGTTTAACAGCTTATGCATTTATCCGTCTAAACGACTATTCGGATGAGATGATTAGCACAGTCACAGGCTCTCCTGTTGAGACAAAGGAGGTGGTAGCATCCACTGATTAAAATTACATAAAAGAGTCAACAACCCCGTCGTAATTTACTTGCGGCGGGGCTTTTTTATATTACATTTGTGTAATATTTATTATAAAATGCTGCTTAACAAAAATATTTGTTTGTGCTTAAACAGTGCTTGGCAGCCGATAGGCGTAAAGTCTATTCAGGAAGCCGTTTCAAGTCTTTATGTTGGCTCACATAAAGCTATAAATATTGGCTATGATAATTATGACTTTTCTTCTCCTGTGGACATGACTCCATGCACTTGGGAAGAATGGCGTATTCTTCCTGTGAGAGATTACGATTTAAGCATTAGCTCCCCTAGTTTAACTGTTAGAGTCCCTACTGTATTGATAGCGATAGGCTACAATAAAATGCCGATAGTCAGACACAGGCTCTCTAATGAGAGCATTCGCCAGAGAGATAACAACACCTGCCAGTACACAGGTAAAAAACTCACCAAAGGGCAAGGTTCTGTAGATCATATTAAACCTAAATCTAAAGGAGGAAAAGACTCTTGGACAAACATGGTGTATTGTGACAAAAAATTAAATACAGTTAAAAGTGATAAGTCACTGGAAGACCTTAATCTCAAACTGATTAGACAACCTAAAGAGCCAGCCGCTAGGACGATGAGTTCTAAATTTATTAATGCTCAACATCCTGATTGGAGACATTTTATCTTACAATTTTAAAAAAAAATTTTTAATTTTTTCTATCTAGCTTTATAATACTCAATACTTTCTCAAACTAAGGATGTCTTATTGGTGGGGGTATCCTTGAGCGAAACGCGATAACCCTAGAGGTTGTCGCGTTTTTTTTGTAAATTTGCGTGTTACACTTTATAATATAAAGCTATGAAAAAAAAGAAGGCCCCCGCCAAAGACGATAAAACTATTTTCGTTTCAATCGCTAGTTATAGGGATAAAGAGTTAATCCCAACTATTGATAATCTTCTTAAGCAAGCTAAAAACCCAAAAAACTTAACAATCTGCGTGTGCTGGCAGCATGACGAAGATGAAGACGTAAGTAAGTACCAGAATGACTCTAGATTTTTGTTTATAGATGTTCCTTACAAAGAAGCCAAAGGCGTTTGCTGGGCGCGGAACTTGATACAAAAGCAATACAAGGATCAAGATTATATATTACAACTGGATTCTCACCACAGATTTGTAAAAGGTTGGGACACTATACTCAAGCAGAAGCTAGAGTTATTAAAAAGCAAAGGTGTTTCAAAGCCAGTGATAAGTACGTACTTACCTTCGTATGATCCCGAAAACGACCCAAAGGGTAGAGTTAAAGAAAATTGGAGATTATCTTTTGATAGGTTTCTTCCAGAAGGCGCGATATTTTTAAGACCGGGATTTATACCTAAAAATAAGAAAGGCATGGAAAGAGGTAGATTTATTAGTGGTCACATGGTTTTTGCGGATGGGCATTACTACAAGAATGTAATGTATGATCCTAATTTTTATTTTCACGGAGAAGAAACATCGTTGGGTGTTAGAGCGTTTACTCACGGTTATGATATTTACCAATTAGACAGACAGGTTATATGGCATTTTTACGAAAGATCAGGGAACGTAAGGCACTGGGACGATAGCTCTGAATGGGGAGAATTAAACAATACAAGTTTTAGGAGGTTTAAGGCTTTATTCGGGGTGGACGGAACTGAAAAACAAGATTTTGGTATTTATGGCCTTGGTCAAGAAAGGACTCTGGAAGAGTTTGAAGAATTCGCTGGAATAAACTTTGCAACAAGAAGCGTACATAAAGAAACTAAAAACTTTCAACCCCCTCCAGTTTCAAGCAATGATGAAAGTGATTATGTTTCTGAGTTTAAATATTGCATTGATGTTCATGAGTCTGAAATACCAGAAAAAGACTGTGACTTTTTTGCAGTGGCCTTTACTAACGACGAAGGGCAAGAGATGGGCCGCTGGGATGCTGACGAGCCAGAGGTGGTTAACTTAATAAACTCAGCCTCAAATGGAGATGGCTGGATAAGAATATGGAGGACTATCCAAGTTGAAAAAATTCCTAAATCTTGGATTGTTTGGCCTAGAAGTAAAACTAAAGGGTTTTTAAATAGAATCGAAAAAGATTTACCTGTATCATGAAAACTATATTCATACATGTTCCGGCTTATAGAGAACCAGAGCTTATACCCACTATAGAGTCGGCTATACAAAACGCTAACAATCCAGAGCGTTTGGTTTTTGGAGTTTGCCGTCAGTTTAATGAAGAAGATGATTTTGACAACATAGACGATTACCGTTCAGATAAAAGATTTAAAATAGCTGATGTACCCTTTAAAGAGGCCGAGGGTTTACCTTGGGCTAGAAACCTTATAAATACAGAACTATTTAACGATGAGGATTACATATTACAATTAGACTCTCATCATTGATTCGCTAAAGGCTGGGATGATTACTTAATAAAGACTCATTCAAAATTAAAAAACGAATCTGATACAGGTAAAGTTTTACTAGCTGGGTATATACCTTTGTATGATCCATTTAATGATCCTGCTGGCAGAACTATGGAGCCTTGGCAGTCTCAGTTTGCTTCGTTTTATCCGCATGGAACTATCTTTATCAGACCCGGAGGTTACATAAAAGATGACAAGGGTCGGTCATTAAAGAGGCCAATTAAATCTAGATTTTTATCTGGACATTTTACTTTTGGTGAAGGTGAATGGGCTAGAGAGATACTGCATGATAAAGACATAATGTTTAGCGGGGAGGAGTTAAATTTAACTGTTAGAAGTTATACTCATGGTTACGATATGTACCACATACCAGACGTTATGATTTGGCACGCTACCATGAGAACAGAAAGAGATGGCATATTAGCTTGGGATGATTTTCATAAAGAAGGAAAGGATTATCACGCTGGACAAACCAGAGGTAGAGCTAAAATTAGACAGCTATTGAAGATAAGCGACGAAGGTTTTGATTTAACCGGCATGGACTTGGGAACCAAGAGAACCCTTGAAGATTATGAAGCTTATGCTGGCTTTAACTTTATAGAGCAGTGGGTTCAACAGTACACTTTAGACAACAAAGAGCCTCACAACCCAGAAGTGAGCGAGCAAAACCCTTGGAATAAAAATTTTTATTGGAACATTAATGTAGATAAGTCTCAATTTAAACATGATGATTATGAGTATATATTAGTAGCTTTCGACGATGAAAACGGAGAGGGTGTGTATCGTAATGATTTTAATGAGAACAGAGCTAGATTAATGTTAGATCATGCTGGAGATTGGTACAGTTTTGAAAATGTGTTTCACGCACCGATAGACGGAAGCAGAAAACCAGTCAAGTGGGTCATGTGGGGGTATAGTAAATCTGCTGGTTGGGCCGAGAGAGTTGAAGGGGATATAAATTAATGTTAAAAAATGAGTGGCATAACGAAAAAGTAAATAGTAGAGAGGTTATACCTGATACTTTATTTTCATATTATGTAAAATATGGGACTGATAAAGCTGCGTCTGAATATGACCTTGTGTATGCCCCTATCTTTGACCCAATTAGGCAATCAGTAACAAATGTTTTAGAGATAGGGGTGGGTTCCGTAAGTGGAACTCACCCTAGCTCTTTTAGAGGTATCGTCGCTCATAATAATTTTTATACTCCGGG
>MDSZ01125095.1_pt1 | contig 12449 bp, 11 predicted proteins | sample 811201 | NCBI WGS metagenome assembly MDSZ01 (sample SAMN05326647, study PRJNA326480) | marine metagenome | isolation source: seawater | place: Indian Ocean: North | collected 2010
GTCCATTTAATAATATCAATTTTTTCTCCATGAAGTTCATTTACTATCGTTTGTACCCTGCTCCCCCTCATACCAACGCAGGCGCCGACTGGATCAATAGAAGTATCTTTTGAATACACACAAATTTTTGCTCTACTACCCGGATCTCTAGCGACTGATTTAATTTCTATAACACCTTCATAAATTTCGGGTACCTCTTGAAAGAAAAGTCTAGCTAAAAATTGAGGATGAGCTCTCGATAAAAAAATTTGATGTCCTTTAAGTTCTTTTTTAACCTCATAGCAATAAGCTTTCACTCTATCACCTGTTTTTAAAATTTCTCTAGGTATAAGTTCGTCCTTTTTAATAACACCCTCTGCTTTACCCAAATCCATAATTACGTTTCCATACTCTAGTCTTTTAATTATGCCACTTAAAATTTCTCCTTGTTTATCAATGAAATCCTCATATTGCCTATTTTTTTCTGCTTCTCTAACTCTAGTGCTTATAACTTGCTTTGCACTTTGTGCAGCAATTCTTCCAAAATCGATTTGAGGTAATTCTTCAAAAATTTGTTCACCAACTTTTAAATCATTATTATCTGGTTTTATCTTTTTTGCATTTTCTAGTGTAATTTCTCTAGCTGAGTCTTCTACCTTGTCCACTATATCCAGAACTTTTTGAATTTTAATTTCTCCTGTTTCTCTATCTATTATAACTTCAATGTTATTATCGTTTCCAAACTTAGTAAGGGCAGCTTTTTGGATAGCGCTTTCCATGGAGCCTATCACAAGTTCTTTATCTATTGACTTCTCATTAGCTACTGCTTCCACAATTCTAAGTAGTTCTAATTTATCTAATCCTTTATTTAACATTTGTCTTTCCCTAAAAAAAAATGGGCAAAAGCCCATTTCACGATTTTAATAATTTCTATTATTAATAAAAGAAAATTATGGTTTTTTCAAGATCACAATTTAAATAAATCAGCTTTGTCTGTTTTTTCCCAAGAAAATTCACCTTTATTAGTTGGTTTTCTACCAAAGTGTCCGTAAGCAGAAGTAACTTCATAAATTGGATTGTTCAGCTTAAGCATCTCTCTAATCCCGCGAGGTGATAAATCAAAATTTTCATTAATAATTTTTTTTATCTTTTCTTCTTTTAATTCATCACCTTCATTTAATTTAATAAATATTGATAAAGGTTTTGACACTCCTATGGCATAAGCAAGTTGGATCAAACATTTTTCTGAAGCTCCTGCGGAAACAATATTTTTTGCTAAATATCTTGAGGCATAAGCTGCAGATCTATCAACTTTCGTAGGATCTTTTCCTGAAAATGCTCCCCCTCCGTGAGGAGCTGCACCTCCATAAGTATCAACTATAATTTTTCTGCCAGTCAAACCAGTATCTCCATCTGGACCTCCAATAATAAACTGACCAGTTGGATTTATATAAATTTCTTTTGGATTTAAATCTTCTATATAGTTTTGAGGAATAGATTTTTTTATGTAAGGAATGATAACTTCTTTTACCTGTTCTTGATTTAAATCTTTTGAATGTTGGGTTGAAATTACTATAGAAGTTACTTTCGAAGGTTTGTTGTTCTCATATAGCATAGTAACTTGGCTTTTCGAATCTGGCTCTATTCCCTTCAAAGAACCGTTTTTTCTTGATTCAGCCATTAGTCTCAAAATTTTGTGCGAAAAGTGTATAGGCGCTGGCATTAAATCCTCTGTTTCTTTACATGCAAAACCAAACATTATACCTTGGTCTCCAGCTCCCTCGTCTTTGTTATCTTTAGAGTCTACTCCCATTGCAATATCAGCGGATTGTTCATGTAAAAAAGTTTCTATATTAGCCGTCTTCCAGCTAAAACCTTTTTGATCATAACCAATATCTTTAATACAATTTCTTACTTTTTCTATTAACTCTTCTTTTTCTATTTTTGGTCCTCTTATTTCGCCAGCAAGAATAACTTTATTAGTCGTAGTTAATGTTTCGCAAGCTACTCTAGAGAAAGGGTCTTTCGATAAATATGAGTCAACTACCATATCTGAAATTCTATCACAAACTTTATCTGGATGACCCTCAGACACTGACTCGCTCGTAAATAAATATTTTTTAGTTGACATTATTTTTTTTGTAAAATTTAAAGAATAAATAATATGTAATTAAAAGAATAAAAAATATCAAATCATTTTTGTTTTTATTTTTACTTCTTATTAATGGAACTTCAAGTTCAATATTTCCTACCTCGGAAGGTGAAAGTTTTTCTATAATCTCTCCTTTGTTGCTTATTATAGCACTGAAACCTTTATTTGTTGATCTTAAAAGGTAAGAATTTTGCTCAATAGCTCTATAAATACTTTTAGCAAAATGCTGATGGGGCCCGATAGATTTACCAAACCAACCATCTTCAGAAATATTAATTATTAAATTTGTGTCTAAATTAGATTTTTGTATTAATTCGGTAAATATAATTTCATAACAAATAAGTGGGAGAATATTTAAATCATTAATTATTAAATTATTTTGTTGCGCTCCAAATAAAAATGAACCATGACCTTCAGTTATTTTTTTTAATCCGAATTTATTGAGAAAATTTTCAAAAGGTAAAAATTCTCCAAAAGGAACAAGTTTTTGTTTTTTATACTCTTTTAATATCTGCATTTCGTTGTTAACAATTACCAAACTGTTATATAAACCCTCATTATCTTTGTCTAATTTATTTACTCCAAATAAAATGAGATGGTCTTTTGTAAAATTATCTAAAAATACTTTTTTCAAAAACAAAATTTCTTTATAACTAAAGCCGCTAAAAACACCCTCTGGCCAAATGAATAATGTTTTTTTATTTTTATTTGGCTCGCTGTACTTTATCAAATTTTTCAATCTTATTTTTATTTCCGCCTCTGATAGACCATATTGAAGATCGAAATTCGGAGAAATTATTTTGACGTTATATCGTGTATCAACTTTGTCTAATTTCTTATTATTTTGATTGATAGAATAATTCCCGTAAATATAGAGTATAAATATAAAAAAAGGTATAGAGATTAAGTGTAATAATTTTTTATAAATGTTGACCCTAAAAAATAAAGTAGTTGGTAGCATAAATATGGTAATTATAATCAAGTTAAAAGCGAATAAACCAGACTTATTTAAAATTTGAATAATTTCTGTAAACCAAGAGAAACTATAAGCCCATAGATTCCATGGAAATCCAGTCAAAATTTTTGCTCTTATGAAATCTGATAAAGCAAAACTTGAGGAAAAAAGAAGTATAGAGCTTAAATTAAATCTTAAATAAGGGCCAATTATCAAAATAGTTAATGAAACAAATAAACTTAAGAATAATGGAATTAATATAAGTGCAACCGGTATTAAAAATTTAAAGTTTTCATCAAAAGTTAATGAGTGTGTAATCCAATGTATACCACTAAGATAGAAACCAAATCCAAAAAAGGTTCCTGAGATAAATAAATTTTTTTTATAAGGTTTTTTTCTATAAGTACTTTTTGACTTTTTATTTATATAATTGATTAAGTAAAAAAAAAGAGGAAGAATAAAGAAATTTATGAATGTATAATTGAATGGCTGAAAAGAAAAAACTGTGAAAAACCCAAGAGCAAAAGGAAAAAAATATAAAGTTAAAACACGATTATTTAACCATTTTTCAATCATTTATTTTAAGTAGGAAATAAATCTTTTTTCAACTTTATTCATTTTATAAAATTCTGTTTCTTTTTTATGGTCATATCCGAGTAGGTGAACCAGTCCGTGTATCCAAAGTTTATTTAATTCTAGCTTGAAGTATGATATGTCTTTTTTTTTTTTAATCTTGTTTAGGTTAATAATTATATCACCTAAGTATACCTCTTTTTCTTTTTTGAGAACATCTTTTAAATCTTTTTTTTTATAAAATGGAAAAGATAAAACATCGGTTGTTTTATTTTTTTTTCTAAATTTCTTATTTAATCTTTTAATTTGAGTATCATTTGATAACAAAAGAGTAAAAAAAATATTATTTTTTTGGTACTTTTTAAATTTTTTATTAAATTTAAATATTCTTTTTTGAAAATAATTGCTTGGATTTTTTATGTAACTTTTCCAATTTCTATTGTTTAAAATAATATTAATCTTCAGCATCAGTGCTTTTTTTTTGGTAAGCCCTAATAATTTTTGAGACTAGTGGATGCCTAACAACGTCATTATGATCGAATTCGATAATCTTAATTTCTTTAATATGCTTAAGTAAATTTTTTGACTTTATGAGACCAGATTGCGATTTATTAATTAAATCAACTTGTGATGGATCCCCATTCACAACCAACTTTGAGTTTTCTCCGATTCTAGTTAAAAACATTTTAATTTGAGTTTCAGTGGCATTTTGTGCTTCATCCAATATAGCAAAACAATTCTTTAATGTTCTTCCTCTCATAAATGCTAGAGGTGCTATTTCAATTTCCCCAGACTCAATCTTTTTATCAATTTTATCTGCTCCAAATAATTCGTATAATGCGTCATACAGTGGTCTTAGGTATGGATCTACTTTTTCTTTCATGTCACCTGGAAGAAATCCAAGTTTTTCTCCTGCCTCAACTGCCGGTCTTGATAAAATAACTCTTTCAATCTTCTTTTCCATTAACATTGTTACCCCAACTGATACCGCTAAAAAACTTTTCCCAGTTCCTGCAGGACCTAGTGACATAATGATATCATTTTCTTTTAAAGCCTTTATATAATCAGACTGCTTTTCAGATCTAGCTATTACCGATTTTCTTGGTGTTTTAATTAGTTGTTTAAAAGATTTGACGTTGGACTCTTCAAGTTCAATATTTTTTTTCACTGATAGTAATATATCCTCTTTTTCAATAATTTTTGTCAAAAAATATTTATTTATTAAAAATTTTATCGCTTCACAAAAAACTTTTAAATTTTTCTCTTCACCTTTACATGTAATTGAATTGCCTCTAAAAAATAGGCTTGAATTTGTTAATTTTGCTAGATCTTTTAAGTTTTGGTCGAATTGACCTACAATCGACATTAGCATTTCATTGTCAGTAATTTGCAAGTTTATTGTGCTTTTATCAATTTTCTTAATAATTAAATTTTCATCTAGTTTACTAATTTCTGACATGTTTAAGCTGCGTAATTCTCTTTTTTTGATGATTCATCGATTTCACCAAACAAAGTATTCTGATTTCCATTAGTAATTTTTACCTGTTTTATTAAACCTTTTAGATTTTGATTAGTTTTTACAATTATTGAATTTGAAAACTGGTCTCTTCCAAAAAATTGATTTTTATTTTGTAATTTATTTTCGAATAACACTAAAGATTTTGTGCTCAAAAGACTTTTTTTATATCTGATTTTAATTTCTTCAGCTTTTTTTTGAAAAATTTTTAGTCTTTCTTTTGCTACATGATCTTCTACTGCTTTCATTTTATATGCCGGAGTACCAGGTCTAGGACTGTATATAAAAGAGTAAGAGTTAACATACTTTATTTTTTCCATAAGTTTAAGTGTCTGATCAAAGTCTTTATCCGTTTCACCAGGATACCCAATTATGAAATCGCTTGAAAATTTAATTAATGGATTTATATCTCTTAATTTATTTATTAATTCAATATAATCTTCGATTGTATGTTTTCTATTCATCATCTCTAGGATTTTATTTGATCCACTCTGAACTGGAAGATGAATAAGGGGCATTAATTTTTCAGAATTTTTGTGAATATCTATTAAATCATTTGAAAAATCTATAGGGTGAGATGTTGTATATCTTATTCTTTTAAGCTTATCTATTTTAGAAATTTCATCGATTAAGTTTGAAAGTTTTTTACCCTCGTAATTATATCCGTTTACATTTTGTCCCAACAAAGTAATTTCTCTAGCACCATTGTCAACTAATTCTCTACTTTCACTTATAAGCTCTTTTAATGATCTCGAAAACTCTGATCCCCTGGTATAGGGTACTACACAAAACTTACAAAATTTATCACATCCTTCCTGTATTGTTAAAAAATTTGAAACATCATTACATGTATTCTTAATTTGATTTAAACTATCAAATTTTTCAATTACATCAAATTCAGTTAGATTTACTTTTTCAAACTTACCTTGAATTCTCATTAATGTTTCGTTTAATTTATGGTATGACTGAGGACCAACAACAGCATCAATATACTTTTCTTTTTTTAATAAAATATCTGCTTCAGCTTGAGCAACACAACCTGTAATAATAACAATTGGTTTTTTTTTATTTCTAAATTCTTTTTTTACTCTTCCGACATCGTGGTAGACTTTTTCTGTAGCTTTTTCTCTAATGTGACATGTATTTAATACGTAACAATCTGCTTCTTTTAGATTTTCTGTTTTTTTATAATTGATCTTTTTTGCAATATCATAGATACGATTGCTATCGTATTCATTCATCTGACAACCAAATGTTTTTATGAAAATTTTTTTTTCCAATTTATTTTTTTATTTTAGAACCATAAAGTTCGAGTTTATGATCTACAAGGTTGTAACCTAATTTTTTAGCAATTTTTCTCTGGAGCTCCTCAATATCTTTATCAACAAATTCTACAATTTCACCGCTATTTATATCTATTAGATGGTTATGGTCATCGTTAATTTCATAACGTGCTTTACCTGCTTTAAAATCGTGTTTAACTAGTATTCCAGCTTCCTCGAAAAGTTTAACTGTCCTATAGACTGTAGCGATACTAATTTTGTCATCAATAGCAGTAACTCTTTTATGTAACTCGTCCACATCAGGATGATCTCTTGATCCATAAACTTCTTTAGACTCTGAAAGAATTTTTGCAATGACCTTCCTCTGATCAGTGAGCCTAACACCTTTCTGCTTACATTTTTCCTCTATAATACTCATATCTTAATTTAACTTAAATAGATGGGCTTAATCAATTTTTTTTCGATCAAATTTTTATCCAACAATTTTTCTATATTTTTCACATCAAAAAGCTTTAAATCTGAGTTTTTATAACCAAATAGCCTTACCTTCTTTGAAATTTCTAGGCCTTTAGCCACTGCTAGAGATACTCTTATTCCAGAGAAACTACCCGGACCTTGGTTTACTAATACAGTAAAATTTTTATCTAGTACTACATTATGATTATTCAGAAAAGAAAATATCTCTGATACGAGCTGTTCATTAACATTTTTTTTGCCGGTGAAATTATGAATAAAAAAATCTTTATTTATCCTTAATCCTAATTTATCATCTTTGCCGATGCAATTAATAATTAGAAAATTTTTTATCATTTCACTTTTTATTATAGGGTTTGAGTTCAATCAATCAAAAGTATTCTCAACTGAAAATTATAATTTTGAGGACTTTGGATTAATCTCAATTATGTATCATAGATTTAATGAAAACAAGTACCCATCAACAAATATTCAATTAGAAGTATTCAAGAAACAACTCAACATTATAGAAAACGAAGGAATAAAATTTATTCACCCTAAAGATTTCGAAAAAAGTTTATCTCAAAATAAAAAAGAAAGAAAAATTCTATTAACCATTGATGACGGATTATTATCTTTTTATAATAATGCTTGGCCAATTTTAAAGGAGAAGAAAATACCTTTTATTTTATTTGTAAACACTAGAGAAGTAGGTTCATTTAACTATATGAATTGGGAACAAATAATAGAGCTACATAAATCTGAAAATGTTGAGATCGGGAATCATAGTCATTCCCATGAATATCTTGTCGACGAAAATTCTGAATTTATAAAAAAAGATATACTAACTTCTATTAAAATATTTGAAGAAAGATTAGGTAAAAATTCAGATTTTTTTTCTTACCCTTTTGGAGAATATAGTAATGAATTTAAAACTATAATTAAAGATTTTGGATTTAAGTATGCATTTGGACAACATTCTGGAGTGATCGACGAAACTAAAGATTTGTGGGAGTTACCTAGATTTCCGATTAATGAAAAATATGGTGAAATAAAAAGGTTTAATACGTTAATGAAAACACTCCCCTTAAAATATAAAAAATTAACCCCTGAAGATAGATATTTACTACAATCTAGAAATCCTCCAAAAGTTAAAATACAATTTTACGAAGATATTAAGAATCTAGATAAAATAAATTGTTTCTCAAATGAAGGAAATAAGTGGAGAAATTCAAATATTTTTTTAGAAAAAAATAATATTTTAGAAATCACTATTGCAGAAAAGTTTATAGGCGAGCGCGGTAGAATAAATTGTTCTTTACAAGAGGTTGATGGTTTTTGGAGATGGCTAGGTGTACAATACGTAATCAGCGAAAAATGATCTAAGAGTTTAACTCTACTTGTTTAACTGAGTTTACTAATTTAACTGGTTCAAAATCAGATAGTCTATTTTGTTTAATTATTTGGTTTAGTATTTTTGTATATTCAGAGCCAGTCTGAGCATAATTTTTTAATGTGTCTGTTAAAGATAAACCTGTAATATTTCTATTTTTTGCTCTTAACTGTTTTCTTTTTTCTCTAAATTTAAAGTAACTTTTATGAGTATTTAAATTATTTTTGTAAGCTTTTACTGAGGCTCTTAAAATTGGGAATTTTAAAATTTTATGATTTTTATTACTATCTCTCTTTAAAGGAGCGATTCCTTGGCCGTCCCAAGTCCATTGTCCAAAAATAGCATTACCCTCCAATGCAAATCTCGACGTTCCCCATCCACTTTCTTTAGCTGCTTGAGCTAAAGCTATAGAAACAGGAATTATATCCATTCTAAACATTAGTTCATTTAAATTGCTTTTTTTGACTTTGTACTCTAAAAGTTTTTGTCTTAACCACTGTTTTTCTAAGTCTGAGGTAAATTTTTTTCCAATTAAATTTTTCAATTTTTCTCTATCATCTAAAATTTTCTCGTTTTCTGCTACTATTAAGGGCAATACTATCTTAATAAATGTCTCTTTTTTTAATTGAACACTTTGTAAATTATCTAAGTCTCTTGGAAACTGTGTGAAATATATTGGCTTAACCAATTTATCATTTCTCACTGTTCTTAAATCATAATCAACATCTTTAAAAAGTTGAATAACAGTCTCAGTTTTTAAGTTTAAATCAGGTAATATAACTTCGGCAACGTTGTTTCTTTTTACTTTAAGTTCAGGTTTTTTTGTTTCCTTTTGTACCTTCACCTCAGGTTTTTTTTCTTTTTTAATTTCAGGTTTTTTTGTTTCCTTTTTTACTTTCACCTCAGGTTTTTTTTCTTTTTTAATTTCAGGTTTTTTTATTTCTACTTTTTTTTCTGAAAAATCGTAATTTTTATAAGCATTAAATCCAGCTACTATCGCAGTAGTTACACCAATTACTACAAAAAAACCAAGAATTACATTTCTCGCACTTCTCTGATCAATCTGCTGATTGTAAATAGAATTAAATACATCTGTGAATAAACTGCCAAAAAATTTAGTAATTGTGCTTCCTAATTTCGGCATGATATTTAAAAAATTTATTCCAACAAGGCCAATACCTTTCCAAATGTTATTAAGAATGTAATTTACTTTCCTAGTTGTATCATATTTATAATTTTCAACCTTTCTAAAAAATCTGTTTTTATCTTTTACTTTTTCTTCTTTGTAATCAATTATATTTGATTTTAATTTAGAGATGGGTTTTGAAAAATTTTCTTTAAAAAAATTAGTTTTAAACTCTTTAGGAATTACAATTTTATTTTTTTTTAAGATTAATTCAATTTGACCAGTTGTTAAATTTTTTCTTCTTTTTGTATAATCTTGTATCTCCTTAACGTTATATATATATGCTAATTCTAATAATTTATCTCTATAACTTAATTTTTTTTTCATAATTTAACTAGCTTCGACTGAATTAACTTCTTTTACATAATGTTTAAGAAGATTTTGAACACCTTGTTTTAAAGTCATTAATGAACTTGGACATCCAGAGCAACTACCTTGCAATTCTACTTTTACTACTCCATTACTAAAAGATTTAAATTTAATATCTCCTCCATCTTTTGCCACAGCAGGTCTTATTTTAGTATCTAAAACATCTATAATCCTTTTTACAGTCTCATTATTTTCGCTATCACTTTTATAAATTTTAGTTTCTCTTAAAATAGGTTCGTTATTATTTTCAAAATAATGATTAAGGTGGGAAATTACCATTGGTTTCAACTCGTCCCAAGAAACCTCCTCAGTTTTCTTAACTGATAAAAAATTTTTTGACAGTAGTATTAATTCTACACCTTTGAATGATAACAATTCATTAATAAATGGATTAGAAAGTTCATTTGATTTACCTTTTTGAAATTCCTCTGTTCCTATTGCTGATATTATTTTTTCAGAAAGAAACTTGAGTGAATTAGGATTTGGTGTAGATTCAGTTTGTATCATAGGAAATTTATATTATATCAACCCTACTTTTTCACGTATATTTTTTAGGTTTTCCTCAGCAATAATATTGGCTTTTTCTCTACCTTTTTTTAATACTTCTTTCAGAAACGACTTATCTTTTAATAATTTTTCAATTTCTTTTCCAACAGGCGTTATTTCGCTTATAAGAATTTCTGCAAGTTTAGTTTTTAAAAATGAGTATTCTTTTCCTGACATTTCATTCAGAACTTGACTTAAACTTCTTCTAGATATCTCCGAGTAAATATTTAATAAATTAAGAGCTTCTGGTTTGTTTTCTAAATGCTTAATATTATCTGGTATAGGGGAGGAGTCCGATTTTGCTTTTTTAATTTTTTTGCTTATCACATCTGAGGTATCTTTTAAATTTATTCTTGAATAATCAGACTCATCAGATTTACTCATTTTTTTTGTACCATCACGTAAACTCATAACTCTTGAAATATTTTTTGGAATTAGTGGCTCCGGTAAAGGGAAAAAATTTTTACAATTAAAATCATTGTTAAATTTTTGGGCTATATCTCTCGAAAGTTCTAAATGTTGTTTTTGATCAGCACCAACAGGTACGTGAGTTGCTTTATATAGAAGGATATCAGCAGCCATTAGGTTAGGGTAAATGTATAATCCAACACTTGCTTTTTCTTTATCGGATCCAGCTTTATCCTTAAATTGAGTCATACGGTTTAGCCATCCAATTCTAGAGACACAATTTAAGATCCAAGCTAATTCCGCGTGTCCTGAAACTGATGATTGATTAAAGATTATACTTTTTGCTGGATCAAGACCTGAAGCTAAAAAACAAGCTACTGTTTCTAAAACATTATCATGAAGTAAGTTTGGTTTTTGAAATATAGTTATCGCATGGAGATCAACTACGCAATATATACAATTTGATTCTTTTTGAAGAGCGACAAAGTTTTTAAGCGCCCCCAAATAGTTTCCCAAATGTAAGTTTCCTGTCGGCTGCACTCCTGAAAATACTAATTTTTTTTTCATTTAATTTGCGTTATAGTTTTTAAATTTAAGTAAACCTAGTAAGTAGCAGGATAACAAGTAAATAATTCCTGCAATACCTATTATAATGGTTAAATAAATTACTTTATAGTTATAATTATAATTCAGAAAAACAGCGTAGTTTCTCAATAAAAATACCAATACTGAAGACATTATAATAGATGAAATCATAATTTTTACTAAGTTAGAAAATAATTTATTTTGCAAAAATAAAAAATTATTTTTATTTAAGATATATAAATAAATTATTACGCCTACCCAGGTCGATATAGATGTAGCTAAAGGAATTATTAAAAACCCAAATTTATTAAAAAAAGAAATACTAATAATTACATTCAAAAAAACTATGAATGAAGAAATATAAAATGGAGTTATTGTATTATCTCTTGCAAAGAAAAAATTTGCTAAAATTTTAATTAGTGCAAAAGCAATTATTCCATATCCAAATAAAGATAGAGCTTGAGAAGTCATTTCAACATCTTTCAAAGTAAAAGAACCATAGCCAAACAATCCGTTTACTATTTGATTTGAAGCAAAAATTAAACCTAGACTAGCAGGAACTGAGAGTAATAAAGATAATTCTATAGATTTATTTTGAATGCTGGAAACTTTAGAAATATTTTTCATTTTAAAAGCCTTAGAAAGCACCGGCAAAGATACGGTCCCCACAGCAATACCAGCAATCGCCAAATTAATTTGGTAAATTCTATCAGCATAATACAGATATGATACAGCACTGCTTTGAAATGAAGCTATAATAGTTCCAATTAAAATGTTAATTTGCGTCACTCCAGATGATAATATGCTTGGAACAAGTTTTTTAAAAAAAAATTTCACTTTCGAAGTAATTTTTAATTTAAGTTTAATGTTTGGTTTGTAAAACTTTGTGGTTACATAAATTAAAAAAATTAATTGGATAATACCTGCAAGAGTAACTCCGTAAGTCATCAATTTTGCAATATTTAATTTATTAAAATAAGCAAATATAATTGTTGAGATAAGAACAATATTTAAAATTATTGGAGCTGCTGACGCAGCTGCAAATTTATTA
>MDSZ01048407.1_pt1 | contig 12447 bp, 12 predicted proteins | sample 811201 | NCBI WGS metagenome assembly MDSZ01 (sample SAMN05326647, study PRJNA326480) | marine metagenome | isolation source: seawater | place: Indian Ocean: North | collected 2010
CTTTTAAAAGGATTTATCATGCAGCACTCTCCACTTGTTTATCTTGTTCTAAAAATTCATCAGTAAATTTAAAGTAAGCTTTACTTCCAGGACATATTTTATCATATATTAGGACAGGTATGCCATGAGATGGTGCCTCTGACAATCTAACGTTTCTTGGCACAGCAGTTGAGTAAACTTTTTCCTTAAAATAGTTCCTCGCTTCTATCTCAACCTGACCTGAAAGCTTATTTCTTTTATCAAACATTGTAAGAAGTATCCCTCTAATTTCTAATGATGGGTTTAAGTTGGATTTTATCCTTTCAATAGTCTTCATGAGTTGAGTAAGTCCTTCTAATGCAAAAAACTCTGTCTGCAGTGGAACCACTAACGAGTCGGAAGCCACCAATGCCATAATTGTAAGTAAGCTTAGAGATGGAGGGCAGTCAATTATTATATAATCATACAATGCTCTAGAATCATTTAAAATGGAGCCTAATTCATCTTTTAGTTTAAAAGCCCTTCTACTGTCTCCAGCCGTTTCAACCTCAAGACCTGATAAATCTACATTAGAAGTTATTACATTTAGATTTTCAAAGCTTGTTTTTTGTATAACATCTGAAATTTTCTTATTTCCATTAAGAACACTATAAATAGTTTTTTCTGAATTAGTCGCGTTGGATAATCCAAGACCTGTTGAAGCATTACCTTGGGGGTCCAAGTCTATTACTAGTATTTTTTTCCCCTTCATTGATAGTCCTGCTGCTAAATTAATTACAGTTGTTGTCTTACCTACTCCTCCTTTTTGATTAATGACTGAAATTATTTTTTTATCCATTAAGTTTATATATATTTTTTATTTTAATAATTTTTTCTAAGTACCTTTTCTATTTTTGTATCTCCATAGTGATTTTTTTTAAGAAAATATCATTGTTAAACATTTTTTTTTTTTTAAATTTGAAATTTTTACAATCAAAGACTGGCTATTTGTTAAACTTTTTTTTTTTTCATAATCAAAGTTCCAATTCTCATGGGCTTTATCAATAATTGTCTTCCCGGTCTTACCTAAAAATAAAATAATATACTTGAAATTTTTAAAATTATTTTTTGCTATTTGAAAAATTATTGGCAAAGGTTTGAATGCCCTTGAGATTATAGCGTCCGTTGTTAAATTTTTTTCGTTAAAAATATTTTTTCGATGAATTTCAGAATTTAGATTAAATCTATCTGTCATTTCTCTTAAGAAAAGACTTTTGTGATAGCTCTTTTCATAGAAAATTATCTTAAATAAAGGCTTTTTTGGTTTCATCAAGATACCTAAAACTATACCAGGTAAGCCAGCACCTGATCCTAGATCTGTACAAATTTTTATGTCGTTTTTATCAATAAATTCAATGATTTGTGCACTATCTTCTATATGCCTATGTTTTATTGAATTTTCAGTGCTTTTACTTATCAAATTTATTCTTTTATTTCTTGAAATTATTGCTTTTGAATAGTCTTCTAATTCCTCTAATGTTTCACGTGAAACATTTATAGGTTTTTCGTTATAGATATTTAAAATATTCGAATCAATCAAGCTATATGCTTAATAGACTTTCTTTTAAGATGAGACAACAAAATATATACAGCGGCAGGGGTAATTCCGTCTATTCTTAATGCTTGTCCCATTGTTTTAGGTCTTATTTTCTTAAATTTTGATTTTACTTCGTTTGAAAGACCAGAAAAACTGTCATAATTGAGACTTTCTGGAATTAATAAATTTTCGTCTTTTTTAAACGCTAAAATATCAGCTTTTTGCTTTTTCAAATAACCTTTATAATGTGAATTTATCTCTAATTGCTCATCAATTTCACGTGAAAAATAGGGTATATCTGGCCATATTTTCCTTATTTTACTCATGCTAACAGATTTTTGTCCTAATAACTGATTTGCTGATCGGCTCACACCATCTTTTGCAATATTTATTCCAAACTTAGATACTTTTGATGGTGTAATCATTAATTTATCCATTTTAGACTGAATTATTGATAAATTTTGAAATTTCTCATTGTAAACTTGTTTTCTTTGACCAGAAACTAGTCCTATATCAATCCCTTTTTTTGTAAGTCTAATATCTGCGTTGTCTGATCTTAATGAAAGTCTATATTCAGCCCTTGATGTAAACATTCTGTATGGTTCTGCAACACCCTTCGTTACAAGATCATCTATCATAACTCCAATATAAGCTTCAGATCTATCTAAAATAAATGGTTCTTCCCCTTTAAAATCCAGTGCAGCGTTAATTCCCGCAATAAGTCCTTGAGCTGCGGCTTCTTCATATCCAGTCGTTCCATTTATCTGACCAGCTAGATAAAGATTTTTTATTTTCTTAGTCTCCAAGGTTAAAAAAAGCTCTCTTGGATCTATAAAGTCATATTCTATGGCATATCCTGGTCTTAAAATTTTTACTTTCTCTAAACCATTGATTTTACTACATATTTCTTCTTGGACATCAGCTGGTAAGGATGTTGAAATTCCATTTGGATAAATTGTATGGTCATTTAATCCTTCCGGCTCTAAGAAAATTTGATGTCTTTGCTTATCTGCGAATTTTTTTATTTTATCCTCTATGGAAGGACAGTATCTTGGTCCTACTCCTTTTATGCTACCAGAATACATGGCACTTCGTTTTATATTTTTAGAAATAATTTTATGAACCGTTTCGTTGGTATAAGTCATTCTACATGAAATTTGTTTATTTAATTTTTTTTTGGTGAGAAAAGAAAAAAAGTATGGTTCATCATCAGCATGTTGCTCTTCTAAATTCTGAAAATTTATTGTACGTGAATCAAGTCTTGGTGGAGTTCCAGTTTTCAATCTCCCTATTTTAAAATCATACTTTGCTAACTGTTCGGTCAAACCTGTTGAAGGTTTTTCATCAAATCGACCAGCTGGAGTTCTTTCTTCTCCAATATGTATCAAGCCATTTAAGAAAGTACCAGTTGTCAAAATTATCTTTGACGATTTAATTTCTTTACCAGAATGTGTGACAAAACCGATTATGCGGTTATTTTTAAAATTAAACTTAATTACAGGGTCGCAAAAAATACTTAAATTACAATAGTTTACAAGTTTTTCTTGCATATATTTTTTATATAATGATCTATCACTTTGAGTTCTAGGTCCTCTAACAGCTGGTCCTCTACTTCTATTTAACAATCTAAATTGGATACCAGATTTATCTGCCACATCTCCCATTAAACCATCTAATGCATCTATCTCTCTTACCAAGTGCCCCTTTCCCAGTCCACCAATTGCTGGATTACAAGACATTTCTCCAATCGTATTAAACTTATGTGTAAATAAAGCAGTATTAACACCCAACCTGGCAGATGCAGCAGCTGCTTCACAGCCAGCATGACCTCCCCCTATTATAACTACATCAAATGCTAATTCGTTTTTCATAATTATAATTTATTATTGATCTTAAAATTTACAAGATAACACTTAAATTTGTTTAAAAAGTGAGCAATTCCAACGTTTATTTACCAATGCAAAAATCACTAAAAATTGAGCCTAATATCTCTTCAACATCTACCTTTCCGACGATAGTTCCTAGATATCTAGTTGCTAGCCTCAAATCTTCAGCTGCTTTATCAAATTCCTCTAAAGAATTTTTTTTTTCAAAATTTTTTAAATGCTCAACACATTTCTCAAGATTGGTTCTATGTCGTTGTCTTGAAATAAATATGTCTTCGTGAATAATAAATTTATTTTTCAAATTTTCTTTTATAATGTTTATTAGTTTATCTAAATTTTTTTCCTGTTTTATTGAAATGAATACTGGGTCATAATTTTTTATATCATCTGTAATATTATCAATGCCCAAATCCATTTTATTAATTACTAAAATCGACTTTTTTGAATCTAAATTCTTCAAAAAGTGAGAAAAATCAACATTTTTAGGCTCTATAACAATTAAATTTAAATCAGAATTTTCAGCTCTTTCTAGGGTTAATTTAATTCCCTTACTTTCAATTTCATCTTTAGAATCCCTTATTCCTGCAGTGTCCGAAATAACGACAGGATAACCACTCAAATTTAGGTGTGCCTCAATAACATCTCTTGTGGTTCCTGCAATTTCAGAAACAATTGCAACGTCTCTTTTTGATAAATAATTTAACAAAGAGGATTTTCCAGCGTTTGGGGGACCAATAATTGCAATTTTAAAACCCTCTCTTATTCTTTCTCCAACTTTTTGGTCATTTAAAATTTTAACTATCTCATTTTTAATACCTTTAATTTCTGAATGAATATTTTTTAAAATATTATCTGGCAAATTTTCATCTGGAAAATCTATTTTAGCTTCAATGTTTGATAATATTTTTAATAATCTTTCCCTCAATGAATTAAATTTATCAGAACTTCTACCAGACATAATTTTAATTGCTTGTTTTCTTTGGATTTCAGTTTCTGAAGAAATTAGATCAGATATGCTCTCGGCTTTAAGTAAATTTATTTTTCCATTTTGAAATGCAATTTTGGTAAATTCACCTGGCTCAGCCAATCTACAACCATCAATTTTTGATATGCACAAATTTATTGCTTGAATTACAGCCTTGCTTCCATGAACATGAAATTCAGCCATATCCTCACCTGTGTAGCTCTCTGGTCCTGGAAACCATAATAAAATTCCCTGATCAATTAACTCCTTTGTTTCAGGATTTATAAATTTTCTAATCGATGCAACTTTGGGCCTAGGAATTGGTAAAAAAGTCATATTTTCCACCACTTTTTTTGTATCTGATCCAGAAACTCTTATTACTGCAATACCGGATAATCCTGAACCTGATGAAAGTGCATAAATAGTCATTTTATTATAGCTACAATATGAATTTAATATAAGAATAATTCAATGATTATTTGGCTGGCATCTTATCCAAAAAGTGGAAACACTTGGGTTAGGTCATTCTTATCAGCTTACTACTACTCTAATGATGGTAGATTTAGTTTTGAATTGCTAAAAAAAATTAGACAGTTTCCAAGCAAAGAATTTTTTGATCAAAAATTATTAAGTGTTGAGGAAGCATCAAAAAATTGGTTGATTGCTCAAAAAAAAATTAAAGATAAAAAAAAATTATGCTTTCTTAAAACTCATAATGTCTATGGGGCATTCAAAGGAAATAGTTTTACTACTTACGAATTTACAGCTGGGGCAATTTATATTGTCAGAGATCCAAGGAATGTATTGACCTCCATGATGAATCATTATTCTTTGAATGAAAGTGACGCATTAAAAATGATAAATAGTCCTTACCGAAATCTTAGAGATGAAAATGACAATGATAATTATTCAAATTATTCTTTTATAAGCTCTCGGTCTAATAATTTTAATTCATGGAAACTATCGAGTAACATTAAAATCTTATTAATTAAATATGAGGATTTAGAAAAAGATACATTCAAGACGTTCTCAAAAATTATTAATTTTACAAATAATATAATGAAAAAAGACGGGAAAATTGAAGAAGAAAAATTTAAATTGGCTATTGAAACTACAAATTTTGACGTATTAAAAAAAAAAGAGAAGTTTGAGGGATTTGATGAAGCAATTTATTCTTCAAAAGAAGGAAAAATGAAACCATTTTTTAATTTAGGAAAAAAAAATAATTACAAAAGATTCCTCAAACCAGAAACATCAAAAGCTATAGAAAGTTTGTTTCAAAAAGAAATGAGAGAACTTGGCTACCTTTAAACTAAGCAGGTTTATTCATAGAATTAAAGAAATCTGAGTTATTCTTTGTATCTTTTAGCTTTGAATTTATAAATTCTATAGCATCCATAGATCCCATAGGAGCTATAATTCTTCTTAATACATTCATCTTTTGAAGGTCATTTTTCTCAAAAATTAATTCTTCTCTTCTAGTACCAGATTTAGTTATATCGATAGCTGGAAATATTCTTTTCTCTGAGATTTTTCTATCTAATATGGTCTCGCTATTACCTGTTCCTTTGAATTCTTCAAATATTACTTCATCCATTCTACTACCAGTATCTATAAGAGCTGTAGCTATAATAGTTAAAGATCCACCTTCTTCAATATTTCTTGCTGCACCAAAGAAACGTTTAGGTCTTTGAAGTGCATTTGCGTCAACTCCTCCAGTCAATACTTTTCCAGAGCTAGGGACAACTGCATTGTAAGCTCTGCCCAATCTTGTTATTGAATCAAGCAGAATTACTACATCTTTTTTATGTTCTGTTAATCGTTTTGCTTTTTCTATAACCATTTCTGCAACTGCAACATGTCGCTGTGCAGGTTCATCAAATGTTGAACTTATCACTTCTCCTTTAACAGTTCTTTGCATATCAGTTACTTCTTCGGGTCTTTCATCTATTAATAATACCATTAAGTAGCACTCTGGGTGGTTTGCGGTTATTGAATTTGCTATACTTTGTAAAATCATTGTTTTACCTGCTTTTGGTGGTGAAATAATTAGTGATCTTTGTCCTTTTCCAATTGGGCTAACTAAATCAATCAATCTTGGTGTTAAGTCTATTTTTTTATCTATCTTCACAGCTTCGACTTCCATTACTAACTGTTTGTTAGGGTAAAGGGGTGTTAGGTTGTCGAAAGCAATCTTGTGTTTAAATTTTTCAGTTTCTTCAAAGTTAATTTTACTAACTTGCAGTAACGCAAAGTATCTTTCTCCTTCTTTGGGAGCCCTTATTGGTCCTTCAACTGTATCTCCTGTTCTTAATCCAAAACGCCTTATTTGATTTGGACTTACATAAATATCATCGGCACCAGGTAAGTAATTAGATTCCATTGCTCTTAAAAAACCGAAACCATCTTGAAGTAACTGAAGAACCCCACCTCCGGTAATTTCCTCTCCTTTTTCTGCAAGTTTTTTTAAAATAGCGAAATAAATTTCTTGCCTTCTGAGTGTGCTGGCATTTTCTATTCCTAGATTTTCTGCTTCTTTTATTAGCTGCTCTGAGCTTTTTTCTTTTAATTCTTGTATATTCATATTGGGAGATTGTTAATTAGATATTTATAATATAATAATGTGTAAACAATAATTCAAGCTTATAAAGGCTTAAAAACAACAACAAAAACAATCAAAATAAGTAATAACGTAGGTATTTCATTTATAATTCTGTAAAATTTGTGACTATGTATATTTTGGTCTATTTTGAATTGGTAAAGAATTTTGCCAAGATAAAAATGGTAAAATGTCAAAATAATTACAAAAACTATTTTTAATATCATCCATGTTTGTCCAATTTGCTGAAATCCTATACTGTGAATTAAAATTACTCCAAAAATCCAAGACAAAATCATGGCTGGAGTCATTATATAAAAGAAAAGTTTTCTTTCCATAATCTTAAATATTTCTGAAGTTTTTTTTTCTGAACTATTATCAGCATGGTAAACAAAAATTCTTGGTAAATATAAAAGTCCAGCCATCCAGGATATAACGGAAATTAAATGTAAAGATTTAAATAACAAGTAAAAATTCATTAATATATATTTTTTTCAATCAGATCTTTTAACAAAAGTACATGATCTTCGTTATCATTCAAACAGGGTACCATGTCAAAATTTTTTCCACCGGAGTCCATAAAACTCTCTCTACCTTGTATAAGTATTTCTTCTAATGTTTCTACACAATCTGAAGAAAAACCAGGGCATATAACAAGGATATTTTTCTTTCCTTCTTTTGGAAGCTCTTCAAGCGTTTTATCTGTGTAAGGCTGCAACCATTCTTGAGGTCCGAATCTTGATTGGAATGTAGTTTTAATTTCTATAGAATTAAATTTTTCATTAATTAATCTTGTCGTTTTGTGACAATAACAATGATAAGGATCTCCTTTATCAAAATATTTTTTTGGGATACCATGATAAGAAGCTAATATTAAATCTGGCTTCCAATCAATTTCACTTATTTTTTTGTTTATAGATTTTACTATTGCCTCTATGTACAGCGGATGGGATTCATAATGTGGTATTATTTTTAAAGAAGGTTGCCATCTCATATTCATGAGTGTTCTATAAACTTCGTCGCAGACAGTAGCAGTAGTAGCTGCTGCATATTGGGGGTACAATGGAAAAATTATTAGATTTTCACATCCATTTGAATGTAGTTTTTCTACTTTACTTTTAATGCTTGGATTACCATATCTCATTGCAAAATCTATAATTAGATTTTCATCTTTAAAATATTCAGAAGTCTTCTCCTTTTGTTTCTTCGTGTAATAAAGCAATGGAGACATATTTTCATCTTTCATCCAAATTTCTTTATATGCTTTAGCTGTTTTAGATGGCCTAAAAGTAAGAATAAAAAGATTAAGAATTATTTGCCATATAATTGGGTTTACTTCTATTACTCTTCTATCCGATAAAAATTCCTTTAAATATTTTCTAATATCAAACCAATTAGTAGAATCTGGAGTTCCTAAATTAATCAATAACACTCCAGTTTTCCCAAATTTTATAGGCGGATGATCTTGTATCATTTGTAATTTCTCACCACTTCTACAAGTTCATAGACCATATCAACTTGAGTTTCAGGTAAAATACCATGTCCTAAATTAAATACATAAGGATGATCTTTAAATATTTCTAAGTATTTCCGGGTTTGTTTTTTTACATTTTCTTTGTTCGACAAGAGAATTTTAGGATCCAAACCTCCTTGTATCGGTATATCTAAAGTCTTAATTAGATTTTTAGGATCTACATTATAATCAATATTTATCATGCTAGGCTTTACAATTTTAGAGAAATTTACATAATCAGAAATACCTCTTGGAAAACATATAACAGGTATGTCTAAATTTTTAACGTAATTTACAATAGATAATGTTGGATTATATAAAAATTTATCAAAATCCTTTTGTATTAAACCGGCCCAACTGTCAAAAATTTGGATTATGGTAGCTCCTGCTTTTATTTGGTTTTCTATATGTATCTTGATAAATCTATCTAACAAATTTAAAACTTCATCTATTAAAGCTCCATCTTTAAAAAAGTTTTCAGATAATCTATTTTTAGGTGAAACTTTATTAATCATATAAACTAACAAAGTCCATGGTGCTCCAACAAATCCTATCAAGTCCTTATTGTTAAGATCTTCACTATTTTTGAGATTAGACAACAATTTATATACTGATGATAGATTTTCTGTAAAATCATTCTTAGTCATATTCTGTATTTTATCTAATTCTATATTTCCTAGGCTAGGACCAAAGTTTTTCTTAAACTGAACGGTTTGACCCAACCCATAAGGTACCATTAGTATATCTGAAAATATTATTGCAGCATCAAAACCAAATCTTTTTATTGGCTGCAATGTTATTTCCTCTGCCAAATTATGATTTAAACATAATTTAATAAAATCTGGATTTGATTTTCTAATTTCTCTAAATTCTGGTAAATATCTCCCAGCTTGTCTCATTAACCAAACTGGATTGATTTTAGTACTCTTATTTATTAAACATTCTTTTATAGGTGTCATCTCTATTAAGATAATTATATTTAGTATTTATTATTAGTATGTATTGTTAATAACGTAAATTACTCAATTTCAACATTTTATTAACCCTTTATACATTTTAGTATCCAAAAAACCCTTTAAATTCTAGTCTATTTAATTATTTTACAAAACTTCAAAATTGTTAATAAGATATTCACATTAATTTTATATGTTATTTAAATGAGAACAAAAAATGTTTCTCTTGGAATTTTATAAGATGAGAATTATTTCTTAGATTAAAATTTATTTATAAACAATTTATACATGAAAAATACACATCAAATATTCTTAATTTCCGACTCGACTGGAGAAACACTGGATAGAATATTTATGGCTTTAAAAGCGCAATTTAACAATTTCCATTATGAGCTTAACCAATTTTCATTTACTAGAACAGAGAGTCAAATATCAACAATTCTTAAAAATGCAAAAAAACAAGATAGTCCTATTATATTATATACTGTAGTTAATAGTAAACTTGCAAAGTATTTGGCTGAAGAATCAAATAAAATTAATATACCTTGTTTTGGCGTCTTAGGAGATCTAATTTTAAATTTTTCAAAAATTCTAAATCAGAAAGCCACACATAAACCTAGTGGGCAGCATGTATTAGATGAGGAGTATTATAAAAGAATTGAAGCAATTCAATTTACAATTAATCATGACGATGGTAACCAGACAGGAAATATACTTGACTCAGATATTATATTAATTGGTGTTAGTAGAACTAGTAAAACACCGACTTCTATATATTTGGCCAATAAGGGACTGAAAACTGCTAATATACCACTAGTAAATGAAATGGACATACCAAAAGATGTTCTAGAATCAAAAAACTTGTGCATAGTTGGTCTAGTAACAGAAGCTGAAAGACTTTTTGAAATTAGACGTAATAGATTAAATTCGCTTAAGGAAAATGAAGCATCTGATTATACTGATCTAAAAAAAATTGAAATTGAGGTTGAACAGTCAAAAAAAATTTTTAAAAAGAATAAATGGCCCACAATAGATGTAACACGGAAATCAGTTGAGGAGACTGCCGCTTCAGTTATAAAAATATATGAAATAAAAAATAAAAATGAATAAATTGGTTTTAGCGTCAAAAAGTAAAGTAAGACATGAAATTCTCTTAAAATATGATATTAATTGTATAGTTAATCACTCAAATATCGATGAGGAGCCTGTAAAGCAAAGTCTATTAGACGAGGGTGCAACTCCAGAAATTATCTCAAAAAATTTAGCTGAATTGAAAGCAAACAAAGTAAGTCAAAAATTTTACGATCATTTGGTTTTGGGAGCAGATAGCGTTATAGATTTAAATGGCAAATTAATTTCTAAACCAGAAAACAGAGAGGAGGCACTCAATATTTTGAAACAATTAAATGGAGAAATGCATCAATTAATAAGCTCTGTGTGTATATCAAAAAATGGTTCAATGATATGGAATTACACAGACAAAGCAAATTTAACAATGAAAAAATTTACTGAAATTGAATTAAAAAAATATTTGAGCGAAATAACAGACGAATCTTTATATGCTTATAATGTATATCAAATAGAAGGCAAAGGAAGAAATCTTTTTTCTAAAATCGAAGGAGATGAAAATACAATTATGGGCCTTCCTGTCGAAAAAATTAAAAAATATATTGAAGGTTTATAGTGAAAAAATATCTAGTTGTTGGAAATCCTATTGAACATTCGTTGTCCCCAAAACTTCAAAATTATTGGTTGAATTCTAATAATATTGACGCGATTTACGGAAAATTGCAGGCAAACGACGATGATTTAAAAGAATTGTGTAATAGTATTAAGAATGGCCAAATAAATGGTCTTAATATTACAATTCCTTTTAAAAAAAAAATTATACCCCACTTGGAAATACTAAGTGGTCACGCACTAAGAACTCAATCTGTAAATACAGTTTGTCTGAATAACGGAAATGTTACTGGTTACAATACTGACATAGATGGATTTGAACTTAGTATCAAAAAATTGAATTACGATGTTAGCAGTAAAAAAATAATTATTTTAGGGGCAGGAGGAGTTGTGCCTTCAATCATATATGCTTTAAAAAAAATGAATGCTAAACAAATTTATTTAAGCAATAGAACAAAAGAGAAGGCAAAAATTTTAACAAATTTATTTGAAGGGTTAGAAATTGTAGATTGGGGGGAACTTCCCAACTTTGATATTATTGTTAATGCTACTAGCTTAGGATTAAATAAAAATGATAAATTTGGAATTGATTTTTCAAAAGCTGGAAAAAATAAACTATTTTTTGATGTTATTTATAATCCATTCAATACTGATTTTTCAGAAGCTGGAAACAAACCAGGAAATATGATTGAGAATGGTTTAAATATGTTTTTATTTCAAGCACAAAAAGCATTTAGTATATGGCATAATATTGAACCAAAGATTGATCAAGAAGTGATTAAATTTTTAGAAAGTTAGAATTTGTGAGACTAAATAACAAAATTGCAATAATAACCGGTTCAGCTTCTGGCTTTGGCAAAGGTATAGCAAAAAAGTTTACTGAAGAAGGTGCAAATTTAATATTAGTTGATGTAAATTCAAAGTTATTAAAAAAAGTTTCCAAAAATTTATCTCAAGATTTTTTTGTAGCGGATGTATCTAAAGCATCAGATTTTAATTCTCTATTAAAATATGCTTATAAAAAATTTAATTCTGTAGATATATTTGTAAATAACGCTGGTATAACACACAAACCTAAACCCATGGAAACCGTAACTGAAAAAGAATTTGACAAAGTACTTAATGTAAACGCAAAGTCAGTTTACTATTGTGGAAAATATTTTGTACCAAAAATGAAAAAACTAAAAAGCGGAGTTATTTTAAATGTTGCTTCAACGGCTGGTTTATCTCCGAGACCTAAATTAAATTGGTATAATGCAAGCAAAGGTTGGATGATTACTGCAACAAAAGCTATGGC
>MDSZ01149833.1_pt1 | contig 12447 bp, 14 predicted proteins | sample 811201 | NCBI WGS metagenome assembly MDSZ01 (sample SAMN05326647, study PRJNA326480) | marine metagenome | isolation source: seawater | place: Indian Ocean: North | collected 2010
GAATGTCTTACACCTGGCTGAGCAGCTAAATGAATTATGATTTTAATTTTATTTAATTTGATTATTTTATCTAATGCAGAAAAATTACAAATATCTGTTTTAAAAAATTTGAATCTTTTATTTTTTATGAGATTCTTAACCCTACTTTTCTTTAAATCTAAATCATAATAATTATTGAGATTATCAATGCCAACTACTTTATTTTTTTTTGAGAAGAAAGTCTTTTTGATAGATGCATCCCAATAAAACCTGCAGTTCCAGTTACTAAATAATTCATAAAAATATTTTTAACATCATTTATTATTTCTTCTGATTTCATCTAATTCAGATTTCAATTCGTCATATTCTCTCATTTTTTTTTTCATGAAATTATAAGTAAGTTTTCCCTTTTGAATTATGCCTTTAGGGGTTAATAAATAAATGTACGTATTTTTATTTTTATTTTTTTTAAAATTTTTTATCTTTATTAAACCCTTACTTTTTAAAGCTTTGAGACAATAATTTACTTTACCTAAGCTAAAACCTGATGTTTTGGAAATTTGTCTTTGCGACTTTGAACTTTTTTGACTTAAGGCTCTGAGGATTTCGAGTTTGTCTTGACTATCAAGCATATTGTTATATAAACCTGTTCAATTATTGAACGATAGCATATTAAACAAAAAAGTAAACATAATTTACTATTGATTATGAAATTCAAGATAGGATTTGATAAAAAAGACAAAAAAAAGTTATTGAATTACTGGGATGAAATTTTACGCAACAATGTTTGGTCAGAGGGTAAATTTTCTAGATTGTTTGAAAATAAATATAGTGCTTATGTCAATCGTGAATGCTTAAGTTTTTCAAGTTGGACAGGAGCAACTGAACCAATTATTGAATTCTTTAATTTAAAAAATGAAATAATTTTGTGTCCTTCTAACACGTTTCAAGCAACTCCACTAATTTCAAAACAATTAGGATGCAAAGTTAAATTTGTTGATTGTAACAAAAATGATCTTTGCCTATCTTTTGATGATTTAAAAAAAAAGATTAAAAAATATAAACCTAAGGCTGTTTGGATTGTCCACATAGGTGGTCACATTGCTTTTGAAATTGATAAAATTGCAAATTATTGCAAAAAAAATAAAATTCTACTTTTTGAGGATTGTGCGCATGCCCACGGCGCAAGCTTTAATGGAAAAAAAGCTGGAACTTGGGGCGATGCAGGAGTTTATTCTTTTTATGCAACAAAAACTATATCTACGGGAGAGGGCGGTGTTTTAGTGTCAAAAAATAAAAATCTTATCAAATTTGCAAAACAATTTAGAAATTATGGAAAGCCTAATTTAAAAAATGTTGGTAAAAATTTTAGGATGAATGAATTCAATGCAGCTTTGGGTTGTGTTCAGATTGATAGATTAAATGATATTGTTGAGTGGAAGAATAACTATGTAGATAAAATTAAAAGTAACTATTCAAATACCTTAAATTTGCCAGATAAAATGATTTCAGGTTTTTATAAATTTATTGTTTTCCAAAAAATTCAAAATGGAACAGGTAAAGTTTATGAAAAAGGATGTCATAAAATTTTTGGAGAAAATGTAAATCTTCCAAATACTGATTGGGTAAATAAAAATCACTGGTGCGTACCAGTATATTATAAAGGATAAATTATGAAGATTTTAGTTACAGGTGGCTCAGGATTTATTGGAAGTTTTGTTGTTGATCAACTTTCAAAAGATAAAAAAAATCAAATTCAGATTTTTGATATTGTTGCTCCAAATTTTAAAATTGAGGATAACGTAAGATATATTGATGGAGATATTTGTTACAAAACTGCTATTGATAAAGCTATTATTGATTGTGAAGAAGTTTATGATTGTGCGGGTGTCTTAGGAACAAGTGAACTAGTTTTTCAAACAGAGAGAGCAATTGACACCAATATCAAAGGGGCCTTTAATGTAATCCAATCCTGTCTGGATAATAATGTAAAAAGAATTTTCCATCCTACTAAACCTTTTTTTAAAACATACTGGGAAAATACTTATACAATTTCAAAAATAACAGCTGAAAATTTTGCAAGAATGTATAGGGACGTTTACAATATGGATTTAACTATTCTTAGATGGTTAAACGCCTCAGGTCCTAGACAGCATTTATTTCCTGTAAGAAAGTTTATACCATTATCCATATGTAACGCTCTTTTGGATAGAGACATAGAAATTTATGGTACTGGTGAGCAAACTATTGATATTATTGATGTAAGAGACATAGCAAATATTGCAATTATTTCGACAAGAAGTGGTATTGGAAAAGATAAAAAAGTTTATGATGTAGGCGCAGGACAAGCATTAACTTGTAATTTTGTAGCTGAAAAAATAATTCAGATGACCAATAGTAAATCAAAAATCAAATACTTACCAATGAGAGTTGGAGAGGCTTTAGATACAAAAATTGTTGCAGTTAATCATGAGGAGCTTTTTAAAAAATTGGATTTAAAACTAAATTTTAATTATGAACAAACTTTACAAGACTCAATCGAATTCTATAAATCCTTAGGTAAAAATTATCTAATTAAATCATCAAATTATTTTAAAGTTTGAAAAAAATAACAGTTATAATCTGTAATTATAATAACGAAAAATACTTAGAGAAGTGCTTAAAGTCTATATGTAATCAGTCAGTAACAAAGAGAGCATATAGCATCTTATTCATAGATGATTGCTCAACAGATAATTCAATCATCATCGCAAAAAAATATCTGAATTTTGAAAATTTTAAAATAATAAAAAATAATAAAAATATTGGCCTGGTAAAGAGTTGTAACAAAGCAATTAAACTTTGCAAAACAAAATATATTATAAGAATTGATTCAGATGATTATGTTAAGAAAAATTTTATTGAAAAATTTAATTTAAGCACAAAAAAAGATTATGATTTTATTTTTTCCAATTATTTAATCATGAAAAAAAACAAATTTTTTAAAATAAATTTAAAAAAAAAAAATTTAAATCATTTAATCTCTTGTTCTGTTGCTTTAAAAAAAGCACATTTAAAAAAAGTTGGACTATACAAAAATTTTTTTTGGGAAGAAATTGATCTATACATAAGATACCTCAAATCTTACAATAAAATTAAACACATTAAAGACTACCTTTATATATATCGAATACATAAAAATAATATGACAAACTCTTATGAGGCCAAAAAAAGGGGTTGGAATGAAATAAATGACAATCATAAAAAAGAAGATATAAAAATAATCAATGACATATTGAAAAAATAAAGATGAATAATTCAAAAGTTATATTAATTGCAGAAATAGGAGAAAATTATTTAGGTAAGATCAATTTAGCAAAAAAATTAATAGTTAATGCAAAAAAATCTGGTGCAAATTATGCTAAATTTCAATCTTATAATGAAAATTGTTTAAAAAAGAATGACCCCGAATATGCTTGGTTTAAAAAAGTTGCCCTAAAAGATAATGAACATTTTCAACTAAAAAATTACTGCAAAAAAAAGAGGATAAATTTTTTGAGTTCACCCTTTAGCTTAGAAAGAGCAGAATTTTTGTGTGAAAAATTAAATCTTAATCAAATAAAAGTAGCTTCTAGTAAAATGACCAACAAGAAACTTTTAAAGTATCTAAATAAAAAAACAAAAAAAGTTTTTTTATCTACTGGCATGTCAAATATTAAAGAAATTAGTCAATCATTAAAATATTTAAATAATACTGAGGTTGTAATAATGCATTGTGTTAGTGAGTATCCTTTAAAAGCAAAAAATTCAAATTTGCTTGCTATTCCAAAACTTAAAAAAGAGTTTCCAGAATTTACAATAGGTTATTCAGACCATTGCATTGGAAATCTTGCAGTTGAAATCGCGGTATCATTAGGAGCTACTGTTGTTGAAAAACATTTTACATTAAACAAAAATTTTAAGGGAACAGATCATATATTATCAGCTGACTTTGAAGACTTAAAAAAACTTAGAAAAAAAATTGATTTAATTTCTCTGATGCGTGGAAATGGAATAAAAAAGCCAACAAAAAAAGAGATTAAAATCAAAAAATTTATGAGAAATAGATTTAAAGATTAAAAAAATGAGAGTTACACTAATAATTCAAGCAAGATCAAATTCTACAAGGTTAAAAAATAAAATGTTTTTAATGCTTGGGAAATATAAAATTTTAGAATGGGTTATCTTAAGATTAAAAAAAATAAGGTTTGTTGATAACTTGGTAGTTGCAACATCTAATAAAATTGCAGATAAAAAAATCATTAAAATTGCAAAAAAAAATAATTTAAAAATTTTTGTTGGAGATGAAAAAAATGTTCTAGAAAGATTTTATTTATGCTCTAAAAAATTTCCTGCAGACTTAATTGTTAGAGTTTGTGCAGATAATCCATTTATTGATAATAAAGAAATAGAAAAACTTATTTTGTACTTCAAAAGAAATTACAAAAAAAATGATTATTTGCAGAACTTTTTAGTTTCTAAAAATTCTCTTTACGCAAGTGGATTTGGTGCTGAAATATTTAAAATTGAGTGTCTTAAAAAAGTATATTTAAGTGCTAAATTGTCAAATGATAAAGAACATGTCACAAGATACATTAGAAATAATCCATTTAAATTTAAAAGTTCATATTACGTTGGTAATAAAAATCTCCATTTTCCATATTTAAATTTTGATGTAGACACAAGAAAGGATTTAAAAAAATTAAATAAAATTTTAACGCAATTAAATATAAAATTATCTACTAAAGGTGAAATAATTATTAGAAGATACTTGAATAAAAGTATAAATGAAGATCTTATAAATCTATTTCCGATAAATAGAAGCTTGACAGGTTTGGGGAATTTAAAAACCCTAAGATATATAAAAAAAAAAATTCCAATTAAAATTTTAAATATTAAATCAGGTAAAGATGTATATGATTGGAAGATTCCTGATGAGTGGATAGCTAAAAAGGCTTATATTAAAGACTCTGAAGGTAATTTGATTGTAGATTATAAAAAAAATAATCTTTCGCTAGTAAATTATAGTGCAAGCTTCAAAGGCTTCTTGACTGCAAAACAATTATCAAAAAAAATATATACAAAAAAAAATATGACAAATGTTATTCCTTATAAAACATCGTATTATAAAAAGGATTGGGGATTCTGCGTAGATCAGAAAAATTTTCATAAAATAATGAATAGTAAGAAAAAATTATATGTACATATTGATACAAAATTTAAAAAATCAAAGATGATATTTGGTGAAATTTTGATTAAAGGTAAATCAAAAAAAGAAGTTTTGATATCGACATATATTTGTCATCCATCTATGGCGAATGATAATTTAAGTGGTATCATTCTAACTACTTATCTGGCTCAATTCATCAAAAGTTTAAAAAATAGATATTGGTCTTACAGAATAATATTTATTCCAGAAACAATTGGTGCAATAGCTTATTGTAATTTGAATGAAAAAAAAATTAAGAATGTGCTATTTGCTTTAATGGTAAATAATGTTGGTGGTCCTGGTAAGATTAGCTTTAAAGAGAGCTTTAATAATAACCACTTTATTAATAGCTTAATAAAACAAGTATTAAATGAAAATCGAATTAAAGCAAAAAAATATAAATTTGATATTCATGGGAGCGATGAGAGACAATTCTCTTCTCAATTTTTTAATATAAATTCAGCATCAATTCATAAAGATAAATATTTCGAATACAAACAATATCATACCTCAGCTGACAATTTAGAATTCGTAAAAAGTAAAAATCTATTTAAAATGCTAAAATTGTACCAAAGCCTAATAATTAAAATAGAAAATCAAATAATATTTAAAACTGTAAAAACCAAATGCGAACCAATGCTATCAAAATATTCTCTTTATCCAACTTTAGGTGGAGAAAATGTGCCAGGAAAAAAGATGAATTTTATTGATACCATTTTATGGTTAATATTTTTATCTAACGGTAATAGAACCATAGAACAAATTGCAAAAAGATTGAAAATAAGTAAGTATAAATTAATGAAATTCTATAAAATTCTCCAAGACAAAAAAATAATTAAAAGAATTTAATTATGGTAAAAAAAGATAAAAATAAAGTGAAAGATATTGTCGATGAATTTTTAAAAGATAAATTAGGTGATACTTTTCATGTTGATGTTAAAAAGAAAAATCTTATAAATGATGGATTGCTTGACTCTCTTGATATATTAACCCTTTCTTCAATAATTGAAAAAAAAACTAAAAGAAAAATAAATATTTCGGATCCAAAAATTTTTAAAAAGTTTCATAAATATAGTGACTTAATAAAAATTTAGCATGAAAATACACCATATTGGAATAGTTGCAAAAGAAAAAGATCTTTCAAATTTTTATATAAAGCCAAAAAAAAAATATACATATTTTGACAAAGTTCAAAACAATAAAATTATTTTAGAATACAATAGTTCTAATAAGTTATGGATGGAATTTATTATACCATTAAATCAAAATTCTACAGTCTTTAATTATTACAAAAAAAATGGCCCCTCTATTCACCATTTTGCGTACCTAATCAAAAATTTAGAAATAATAAAAAAAAAATATATGAAGAAAGAAGGTTATATTTTTGTCAATCAATTCAAAACTAATATTCCGTGTTTTGGTGGTAACTTACAAACAATTTTTTTCTATAATAATAATATATTTATTGAATTTTTATCACATGAAAGAAAATCAGCTTATAAAAAAAATAATAGATAATTGTAATAATTTTCCAGATAAAAAAATATTATTTGATAAAAAACAATCTTTAAATTACCTAGAGCTTTTAAATCTAGCTTATCTTAACTCACAAAATATAAAAAAATCTAAATCTCCTTATATTCCAATAATCGTTTCAAGAAATATAGAGAGTGTTATAAGTATTCTGTCAGTAATATTGGCAAATAAAGCTTTCTGTCCCATATCTGAAAATACCCCCTTAGAAAGAATCAAACTTATCTTTAAAAAACTCAGAAGTAAAAAATATATAAATTGCTCAAAAAAAAAAAATAAAGTTATCTGGCAAAATAAACATTAAAAATAATCATAAAAAAGAAAATGTTATTAAAAATAAATATTACACTAATCCAGAAAAAACATTTTATATATTATTTACATCAGGCTCAACAGGCGTGCCGAAAGGTGTGAAATTAAGTTTTGATAATATTCTCAACACACTTTACTGGTCAAAAAATCATCTTGATTGGGACAATCACAAAATTGGTATAGCTACACAATTTTCATTCGATATATCTATGTTCGATTTGTTTTCTGGTCTTTTTTTCAATGTTCCAATGTACATTTTTTCTAATCCGTCAGACCCTTTCGAAACATTAAAGGAGATTACACAAAACAGAATTACCTCAATTTTTTCTGTTCCTACCTTTTTTTCTAATTTCGTGAGATACTCAATTATTGATAAACCAATAAAGTATCTTTCAAGAATAATTTCTGGAGGAGATTTTTTTTCTCAGAAGGATATTCTTTCTTGGAGAACAAAACAAAAAAAAATATCAATTTTCAATGTTTGGGGTCCAACTGAAACATCAATAGTAAACTCTATGTATAAAATTAAAAATAGTGATTATAAAAATTTAACCTACAAAAACAGTATCCCTGTTGGTAAATCTGAAAAAAGAATGAAAATAGTAATAATGGATAAAAAAAATAGATCTAAAAAAAATTCGATTGGTGAAATATGTTTGGTGGGTAAAAGTGTTAGCAAGGGATATATTGGAGATAAAAAGAATATGAAAAACTACATTCGTTTTAAAAGTGAGCGTGCTTATCTGACTGGTGACTTGGGTTATTTTGATAAAAAAAAATTGTTACATATAATTGGACGAAAAGACAATACTATCAAAATTTCAGGATATAGAGTTGATGTTAAAGAAATAGAAAATTTAACTAATGAATTAGATAAAGTTAACAATTCGATTGCTCTAGCAGTAGACTTATATGGATTTAAATTATTGTGTCTAGCAATAGAAACTAAAAAAAAGATTAGCAAAAATTCAGTTATTAAAAAATTAAAAACAAACTTACCCACATATTGTCTTCCAAAAAAAATAGTTTTTTATAAAAAATTTCCTTTAAATATAAATGATAAAATTAATAAAAAAAAATTGAAGAAGACATTTTACAATCCCAAAAAAAATAAGATCATTGCTCTAATAATAGGTGAATCAACAGGTCTGGATTGCCTTAAATTGTTAATTAAAGAAAAAAATATTTCAATTTCATATGTTGTATGTTCAGATAAAAAATATGAAAATTTAGTAAAAATATTATGTAAAAAAAATAAGATTAGTTTTTTTACAAAACAACTAATAATCAAAAATTTTTACAAACTGGAAAAAATCAGCAAAACAAGTGATCTATTGATAAGTATTTACTCAAATATAATCCTTAATAAAGAATATTTAAATTTTTTTAAATTAAAGTGTTTTAATATTCACCCTGGCATTTTACCTTATTATCCAGGAAAAAATTGTGTTTCAGGATCAATTTTTAATAAAGAGAAAAATATTGGATCTACTATTCATTTCATCACCTCAAAAATAGATGGTGGAGACATTGTTCTTCAAAAGAAAGTTTTTTTAAATAAAAGTGACTCTTTATTCAATGCTATGATAAAATTAAGAAATACGACTAAACTTGTTTTAAAAAAGTTTATCAAATTAGAATTAAATAAAAATGAAATTAATTTTTTTAAAAATGATTCAAACAAAATAAAAGTGTTCCCTAAATATATTCCTGACTATGGAAAATTAAATAAAAATTGGAGTTTAGATTTATTTAATAGAATGTTTCAAGCTGGAAATTCTGGTCCATTTAGGAGTGAATGGGGTAGAATAAATTTTTTTTATAAAAAGCAAAAAAAAGAAATAATTCAAATTATTTCAATTAAGAAAAATAAAAAAAAACAAAAAATATTAAAAATTTCAAGAAAAAGATTTAAAATTTATATTACCAATTATGAAATTTTAGTGGAGGCGTATTAAATGATTAAAAAAATAAATAAAATATTCAAAAATTCTGAAATTTATAAAGCTAAATATATATACATATATAGTGATTTTAGAACAATTTTCCAAATTGAAAAAAAAAATCCATCTTTATTTGTTAATAAATTTTTGAACTTATTTCTCAAAAAAGGTATTACATGTATCACTCCAGCATTCAGTTATAATACAAAAGAAAAATTTCATCTTGATAATACTCCGTCTAAAGTCGGTTTTTTAGGAAATTTTATGCTTAAAAATTTAAAACACACAAGATCAATTCATCCACTTTTCTCTTTTATTGCAGTTGGTAAAAACGCTAATATTTTAAAAAAAATTAGTAAATCAGCTTTTGATCAAAATTCAGTTCACGCTAAGCTTTTTAAAAAAAATTGTTATTTTTTAAATCTATGTAGACCTTTAAATCAAGGCAATACTTTAGTACATCATATAGAACATTTAAACAAAGCTAAATACAGATTTAATAAAGTATTCAAGACTAAGGTTTTCAATAAAAAAAAATTAATTGGATCAGGATACTCCGCTTTTCTTAGAAAAGACCTAAATGATAAAAAAAGTATTTTTAGTTTTACAAAAGTAATAAAAAAAATTAAAAAAAAAAATTATTTTTTTAATTACAAGTTACATAACTTTGAAATTTTAATTTATAAATACGATGATTTCTATAATGATTTAAATTTACTATATAAACAAGACAATAAAATTTTCTTAAAATACAAATGAAAAAAAAGACTTTTAATAATTTAATTACAACTGGTTTAAAAGAATTAAATCCTCAGAAAAATGATTTATATTTAGGAGAATGGTGTATTGCGGACAATCATTTTAAACAGAAAAATAAATTAAAGATCTGCAATTATCATTTAAATCAAAAAAAAAAAATAAAAAGAGATCACTATTATCTAACAAAACTTTATAATAAAATTTTACCATCTGTAGTAACATCATTGAATAAATATCATAAATTAAATAAGTCTAAAAAATATTGGGAAATAATTGTTGGTCCTACTTTAGTCCAATTACTCTCTATATTTTGGGATCGATGGGAGACAATTCAACTAGTATTTAAAAAGTATAAAATAAACCAAATTCCATTTTTGGATTATTCTCAAAATGATTTTATTACTCAAGATTTTTATGATTTATTTGTCGAAAAAATGAACACTCATTTTTGGAATAATTGTATTTATTCAGAAATTTTGAGGGATAATTCTAAAATAAGAATTTTTAAAATAGAAAATAAAAAAAATAAAAAAAAAAGATTTTTAAATCATTGGTCTAAAAATCAAATATTAAAGAAATTTAAATCAAAAAAATCGAGCGTGAGTAAATTTATTTTTTTCGATGAGAATTTTAATAAATTAAATTTAATTGAATTTGGTGTCAGTCAAAGAGAATTTTTTATTAAAGACCCTATTTTTATGAAAAAATTAGATTTATCAAAAGAAATAGGTGTGAGAAATATTGAAATAAATTTTCAAACTAAAAACACATTTGAAAAAACTATTGTTAAAAAAATTGTTAATTTTTTTCCAATTTCTCATTTAGAGGGAATGAGTAGAATAAAAACATTTGTTAAAAAAATCGATATTAAAAGTAAATATATAATTACGTCTTATGGACATATAAATAATGATTTATTTAAAGTATGGCTTGCAGAAAAAATTGAGACCAAAAAATCAAAATTAATTATTGCACATCATGGTGGAACTGTTGAGAAAGAAATAAATTTCAACTCTTGGGAAAATATTTCTGACAAATTAATCGGATGGGAGAAAAATATTAAAAAAAAAGATTATGTTCAATTAAGTCCAATTTTTCTTTGCAAAGAAAAATTTGCTCTTAAAAATTTTACAAAACTTTTCTTTAAGAAAAAAATTTTATTTTTAACTACAAGTTCGAGTTTATATACTTATAGAATAGAAGATAAAATCTTAAGTTCACAAATAAAGTTACATTTGAATTTTTGGAAAATTTTTTTCAATAAGTTACCCTTGCATATCAAAAATGAATTTTTAATCAGGAACAATCCACAATTCGATCCTTGGAATTTAAAAAGAGATCTTAATTTATTTTTTAAACGAAATGTATGCTCTAATTTCAAAAATATAAACACAGATATTTATAGATCTAAAATTTTGATAAATACTTCAATGAGCACTTCTTTTTTTCAATCTATGCACTCTGGAATTCCATGTATTTTGCTATTAAAAGACGATTTGTGGAATTTAAGTTTGGATGGTAAAAAAATTTACTATTTATTAAAAAAAAATAAAATTATATTTACTAAACCAAAACTATTAGTTAATCACTTAATTCGTATTAATCAAGATCCATTAATATGGTGGAATAACAATAAAACTCTTAAAGCTAGAAGTTCATTCAAAAAGCAATTCATGAAAAGTGGAAGTTTTAAACATTGGTGCGAATACTTTAGCACGCTTAATTAAAACAATTTGTTATTATTTTGAAAAATAATTTTCTGTACCTCTGGTAAATTTAGATGAGCAGACCCACTTATAACACAACAAATTTTTTTATATTTTTTTATTTTTTTCAGTATTCCAACTACAGCACAAGCAGAGCCCTCTGCAAATATTTTTTCCTTAGCCAACAATCTATATCCTCTTAAAATGTCATGATCTTTTGCTTCTATTAATTTCAAATTGTCTCTTATAAGCCTCATTTTTATCTCAACTTGAGAATAAGGGTTAATACTTTTTGCAAGTTTGGATTTTGAAAACACTCCTATAAAGTTAATTTTTTTAAAATTACTTTTCATGCCCAAGAAATGACTTCCGTTATTAACACAAGTTACAATGCATTCAATGCTCTTGTTTTCTCTCAAAATTTCTGAAGTTATCTCTTTATTTGCAGTCAATTTTTTTTTTGAACTTCCAGGATTGGCATTGAATATTTTATTTTTTTTAAAAAATTTATCACTTAAGTTATATAAATTTTTTAGAGAAGTTTTTTTAACCTTAACATTTGCCCCTAAATGTTTAACCAAACTTAAAGTTTGATTATCATTATTGTTAAGCCAGACATAACATTTTAATCCTAGAATTTTAGCATAAAATGATAGTGAAATAGCTAAATTTCCTGTAGAAGCACAACCAATTTTTTTAATTTTTTTTTTTAAGGCAAGTTCTACTAATTTTCTTGCTTCTCTGTCTTTGTGAGAGCCTGTCAGATTTTGATATTCAAACTTTAACCAAACTCTTTTTTTTAAAAGATTAGATATTTTTTTTGAATAGAAAAGTTTATTTTTCAAAGTCACTAGGACTAAAATACCATTTAGGATAGTTTAATATATAATTATTATAAAAATTTTTTTCAGTGCATAAATCAAGCCAATTGAGCTATTAGTACTGGTCAGCTGCACGCATTACTGCGCTTCCACATCCAGCCTATCAA
>MDSZ01082201.1_pt1 | contig 12446 bp, 17 predicted proteins | sample 811201 | NCBI WGS metagenome assembly MDSZ01 (sample SAMN05326647, study PRJNA326480) | marine metagenome | isolation source: seawater | place: Indian Ocean: North | collected 2010
ACAGTTATTACTGGCTCATCAGTTTTATTTTTGTGGTTAGATTTTATTTTATGCTGGTTTATGTGTATGTATTTACGCCGTTTGTGGGATATCTGCATACTCAACTCCTTCTTTTTCTTTATTCCATCGAACAACATAGTCGCGCCAGTCGTGGTCAGATGTAGGTGGTTTCATAACATTGTCGCCAGTTATTTCGAAAAAAACATTAGCAGCTTCTAAAAAATCTTTTTCTTCGCCTAGTCTGCTTAACGCACCTACATATATACCTTCGCCTTCTTTGTTTGAAGCGGCGTGCCACACCCCTCTACCAAAGTTGGCTGTGTAGTCCTCATCATAGAAAGATGCAGTAAAGCGCACTTCTGGATATCTTTTAGACCACTCCTGTACAAAAGGAGCGGCGAATGACCATGCTGTAGCAAACTCTATTGTATACATATAACCAGTGCTACCTTCAACCGCATCTCTTAAAATTAAGTCTCGGGTGATTTCATTAGTGTGACACGCATCCCACTTAGTGCCCCAGTTCTCGCAATTCCAACTGTACCAATCTTCGTTCTCATTAGGAGCCGGTATAATTGTATTGAAAGATATATGATTTTTAGGATTACCTTTCTCGTCATCCTTAGAAAGTACAGCTTCTATTGCCTGTACCAGTTGTATTTTAGTAGGTGCAAATACATCTATTTTAGTTGTGATCCAGTTTGGCATGTTAAATCCTCCATAAATTAATATTCATCAAATTCCCACACAGAGGTGGGCTCTAGTACTTCTATTCTTTGTAGCCAATCGCGTGGGATTGCAATATGAGCTCCCCCTTCACGTAGCGTGTCTTCAACTACGCGTGATCGCATTATTATTACTTTTTTTGCATCAAAATATACCATCCACCCTACTTCCTGACATATAGCTATGTCATGGTTCAATATATTATCTATAGGTTGCCACCCAGTCTCTCCGTCCTGAGCATCTCTCCAAGTAACACGAACCATAGGGTATTCTTTTTCCATTAGCGTCCCGGTTTAGTTAAGACCCACTTGTGTTTGAAGAATGGAAACTTTGATGTTTTGTTGATTTTTAGTGACTCGCGATACATTGTGCGTTTGAGAACAAACAACACAACAGATACAAGCAAGCCACCAAACAGTGCTGCCATCATGCCTGCATATGTACCAGCTAGTGTATACATAAGTAACATGGTAACGGCAATATCGATAGGTATGTCATACGCAATAACACGTCGAATACCAAATTTAAACAGTAGAAACAGCAAGCCGGTTGCTGCGATAAGTCCTGCAGTAATCATATGTAACTCCTATAATAGCGGCTAGTAAAAGTGCAAGGTCAATGAAACTAATAATTCTGAAAAAGGTAATCATTTTTTTCTCCAAAACAGAGCGCAATACGCAATACAAAAAAGTGAAACAATTGCGAAGTACGCTTGAAAGCTCATTGCAATTGCAGTTGATAACACTGAAGCTACAAGTGCTATAAATACAATAAATAGAAAATAAATCATTAATCGTTTTTTAGTCATTAAAATTGTTCCTCCAATGGTACGGGTTCATCTAGTTCGTAGTCTTCATACATCTGTACCTGACAACATTTAGATACAAATTGAATACATTCATCGACAGATACATTGCCCCAAAACTCCGTTACGCCAACACCAAAATCTACGAGCTCACCTTGGCAGGCTTGTCTACAATGCCCACATACATAGTTCATGGCAAATACACTACACACTCTGAGTCAACCATAAATGTGTCCAGTATTTTAAAGGCATCTGTGTGTTTGTGACCATCTTGTTTAAGCAATCTTATTGCTTCATTTATTGCGTCATAGACCATATTAGGATTGATTCCCGCATCGTCTACATAGTCACCCGGTTGTGGTTTTATCTTGATCATATTTACTACTCCTAAGTTCGCTAGTTGATACACAATTAATGTAATCACATGTTTTGAAAATTACACCTTTACAAAAGTAACCTAATAATTTTCCGTCATATGTGGTTACAGGTTCTAAAATTTTATTGCACTTTGGACATGATTTTATTGTATCCATTAATTTACCCCCCACTGGCATTCTGGTTCATCTCCTTTGCGATAGGAGCACCATCTACATGCATCTTTGCTAGGAGTCGGATCAAATTCAGTTGCGGTAGTCATAGCGATACCGCGTTTATGCCAGCCGGGTAAAAAGATCATAGCTTGATCTCGTGTATAACTTTTTTTAGTCATTTCTGCATGATCTAGATACCAAAACTCTACTTGTACATATTGGATGTGAGGGTATCTGCAGAAAGTACCTATGGCGTACAAAAGACCTTGCTGGCTGTGGGCCATTTCGTTACCAAACTTTTTGCCTGTTTTGTAATCAATAACTCTTGCTGATTGTTCATCCTCATTTACAAGAGCATCTAATTTGATACGAGCCCACGTAGCTTTTTCTACCCAACCTACAGGCTGCCAATCTAAATCAAAGCCCCATTCACCTTCAAGCTCTACTTTAGCGTCTGCATAAAGCTCTCGTAGCTCTTCAAATTCATCTTTAAATTTGTGCAGGGTGTCAGGCATTTCGCCAATGGTACCATTGACGTAATCCTCGGCTTGCTGATGTATTTCTGTTCCGCGATCCGCGGCTGGGTTGGATGGTTCTCGTATTTTCTTAACTTTTTGTATATAACTGCGATATGGGCAGTCTTCAAACACTTTGAGAGCTGAGTAACTCCACGCTCTTAAATCACCTAATTGTTCTGGTTTTGCTAATGTATCTACTTTTACTTTATCAGGCCGTTGTTCTTGAGTTAAAGCTACCATACTGAGTTCCTTTGTGGGAAATCAACAGTATAGCTTAACTTTCAGCTGCAGGGAGCAATTTTTTGTCACCTTCATTGAAGTATTTTTGGACTATTTCGTGATACCTGATGTCATCCATTTGCCAGTTTGTAACCACTCCTCTAACTGGATTTACATTACGCCCAGCGTTATGCGGCCTGCGTCTGTCTCTTTGTAGTCCGCATCTTTCTGATTTTTTCATAAAGTCGCGTTGTGACATCCTGTCGTCAGTGAGCACAATATATACAATTCTAAGATGTTCTAGTTGTATAATAGAGAAAGGATAATCTCTTTCTGCAATCCAAGTCTTTACAAAGCGTTGTGCAGTGGTTATTTCTTGACCTTGCATTACATTAGTTAGTTCCATATCTAACAAGTCAATAAAGAATTCTAAGTTACCTTTGCGTACAGCAGCAAAGAATTCTTCCATAACAGACATAGTAACTTGTTGCATCTGCGCTTTTGCATTGTTGGATACAGGTGTTCTTACAAGCCTTGTGTTTACTTTATATGTAGATAACACACCTGCAAATTTAGATAATTCAGTTTCTAAGTTATCTATATTTTCAATGACTTCTGGATATACTTCTTCTAATTTCTTTTCTTGCCTAGCCGCAATGTTGTATCGGCGGTCACCTTCTTCTATTTTTACTGCATCCATACGGTTAGTTAAGAATATAAAATTAGTAAAGTTAGGCATCTCAACTTGGTTACTACGCATAGCACGTATGGTCATAGTGTTTTCTGTAATAGCATTTTTTAATTTGTCGGCGATTTTCATCGTGCCTGCTGAAGCTGATGCCATGTGAAACTCATCAACAACTAAAAACAATGCTTGTCTCATATACAAGTTGAATTGTTCTTCAATATTTTGCAATGCCCTCATAGGCACATGTTCTTCACCGAACAAAGGTCGTAATACTTTTGTATAAAAGATACCTTTGCCTGTGCCGGGTACACCTTGTAGCACCCAAGCGGTCATTGCTTTCTTTCTAGTTTGGAATATGTAAGCTAACCAGTTTGTAAAATGTTCTAGCTCAAGGTCTTCTCCGCCAAGTATATGGCGCATTAATTTATATATAAGCGGGCATATATCTTGTAGTTCATTTATTTCGCCCATTGTAAGACGAGTCTTTGGTTGTTGAGGGTATAACATGTATTCAGTTTTTCTATACATGTTTACATAGTAAGGTACGTTAGTTAAGTTAACTGCTGTTTCTTTTGCGGTAGGATCAAAGACGACTCTTGCATCAGGTATAAAATCTGGTTTGGCTCTGCCGTGAGAACGCATAAACCCTTCTGTGCTAGAAGAATTGCAAGGCAGTAAAGGATAATCTGCAGTAAATTGATTTAAATTAGGGTCAAACAAACCGTTGTAGTATGTGTCAGTATAGTAATCACGTAACACAATTGGTTGGTTTGCTCTGCCTTGTTTGTCTAATTGATCTTTATAATGTTCAAACAAAGTAGCATAAAAATCAGGATCTACTTTTTCTATTGACCATATTGGTTCACCTTTGAAGTTATACATATAAGTAGGATCTTCAAGGTGAAAATAATATGCATTGCTGTCGCCACCGTTTACATTACAACGTACATATGGTGGATTCGTATCATCTGCAATTGATATCGACATTCGATCTGGGTTTTGTAATATTTCTTCTGTTCTGTTTGCAACAGTAGCTAAAGTTATTTTTTCTTTTTTGGCATTGAAACCTTTAGCTTTTCGTAGTTCATTCTTTTTATTGTTTACTAATTGATTAACTGACTCTGGACTTAAATCACTCATTAGACCTGCTAAATCAATTGAAGGCACATTTCCATTTACCCGCACGATCCGATCTTGGGGGGTAAGAAACGGATCGGCGGATGGATCTTCAAAGGTAGGAGGTGCTATGAAGATAAGTTTAGAGTTGTCAGCAACAGATATATCGATAGGATATTTTAATGAATGTCCGTTAGCTGACAGTTCGATTTGGGATTTAAATAGATCAGAATTAAAATTAACGGATTGAAGCCATAATTTAATTGCTTTAGCAGGAACAGCATAGGTAAGTAATATAAATATATGTAGGGATATTTTTGGGTTTTTAAGTCCTAAACTTGCAGAGGCTTGAGCTATATAACTTACATTATTGAACTCAACCGGCATCTCGCTGAGTATTTCAGCAGCTATTCTTGATACATCGTTTTGAGTGTACTTGAGTGGTTGGTTTGTAGAAGATAAAGATAAGCCATCTATATCTAAAACTAAAAGATTAGAATAAGCAATACGGTCTGTTTTACCTGCCCTGCTTTCATCTCTAAGTATTCTTTTAAGTGGGCCTTTTAAAAGGCAACTTCCTTTTGCAGAATAGTTACGGAGGTGTGTTTCGAAATCTTGTAAACCATGTGGAGCTATATCAATTTTTTCTATATAAGAGTTTACGTTTTTTACTTGGGGGTAAGCGGTAAAACCGTTTTTTGGTGAGTGTTTTTTACTGAGAGCGAGTCCATTTGCCGCTTCTAAAAACGTAACTTCCATAGCTCCTCCTACAGGGCTTATTTATTCTGTTTTAAATTGTATATTTCTTCGCGATCTATATTGACGTTTTTTTCTGCTTCAAAAGTAAGTCTAATTTGATTTTTATCTATTCTAGATACTTTTAAAGTAGTTATTACGCCATTCTTGTCGTGAACAACAACTGATTCTTCTAATTTCCGTGTTAAAACTAACCTTGTCATTTACTATACCGATTGTCATACCCGCCTTCGGCGTCCAGTGGTAAATCAGGTGCCCATGTTGGGGGAACACACATATGGGCGATAAGTTTATCCATTGTAGCACACGGTTCTTCTTTTGGGCCAATTAAAACTATTTCGTCATGGACAGTTAATACAGGTGTAACGTCTAAATTTTGATCTTTTTCTATTCGCAACAAGGCGTCTGTGACAACAAGTCTAGACAAGGCTTGCACAACATTTTCTGTTATTTTACCGCCCCATGTGTTTTCTATTGAGTTGCGACCATCGTAAATTAGTCCACCTTTATAAAAACGCAAATCAGGATACTTTAAAGCAAGCGTGTTAGGCAGCACAATTGATCGGTCTGTAAATGTCAAGCATCCCCATTCTTCATAGGTGGCGGGTAATATTGTGCTGGCAAGTTTATGTTCTAGGCGTTGCCATAGGGTAGGAATATGAAAATAAGTAGATCTATAAGTAGAAATGATGCTTACTGCTTCAGATTGTTCTATGCCCATGTTAAGGGTATTTTTAAATTTAGTTGCTCCCATACCATAGCCAAGACCAAGTATAGCTGTTTTGCCTACAAAACGCTCAGTTGGGTGGTCTTTTTTATTTATTGGTTTGCCATATATTTTAGAAGCGAAGTTAGAGTATATGTCTTCACCATCTCTAAACTGTTGTAGCAAGTCTTCTTGGCCAGCTAACCATGCGAGCATTCTAGCTTCTATGTTTGATAAATCTGCTACAAATATTAATTTGCCATCGGGTGCACATAATGCTTCTCTAATTGGAGAGTTACGAGGCATGTTTTGCATGTTAATTTTTTCCGTACCACCAAACCTGCCTGTATGGGCAGCATAGTATTTTAGTGGTACACTAATAGTGCCGTCGTCATGTGCAGCGTCAATAAAGCGCTGGGCTCGTGTTTCGTTTATGCGACTCTTGACTGCGGTTCGCGCTTCCCAAATTTTATTGTGTTGTGGATACATCTTTTGTAACTGTAAAAATGCTTTGTCATTTTTGCCTAGTGCAGGTATGTTTTTACCTGTAGTAGGGCTTACTTTAGTAGGTACAGTTATACCCATAGATTCTAGTAACTCAGAAAACTGTTTGTTACTAGCTAAAACAGCTCGTAGTATGCCACTTGCTTCTATAGTTTCTTTACTACGTCGTGCTTCAGAGTTCCTGTATTTCTTTAATGCAGGTACATCAACAAATAATTTAGGTTCGCAAAACATTCGACAGGTTAAATCAATAATGTCGAGTTCGTCTAATGGCATTCTTTTAGTGAGGTTTTTATAAATTGCCCAAGTTAGTTCTACATCTTGTATGCAGTAGCCTGCTATTTTTTGTTCTAATTCTTCTGATAAATCAAAATGACCCTTTGCGTCCGCCAGCTCCTCTCCTTTGCGCATACGATCGTCGTCTGGCCATAGACGAATGGCTATATCTTTCAGTCGAGCCGATTGATATGGATATAAAGCCCTACCAATTGCGGCGGTGTCCAAATAATAACTGGGAATTAGTCCGTAGTGTTGTGTAAGAATATAACCGTCAAAAGGAGTGTTGTGACACAACAAAGTTGCATCTGACCAATCTATTTCTTGAAGAGCAGATCTTGCTTCTTCTTCGCCATACCATTCTGCTGGTTCGTCATCTATTTTTATGCCTACGCCCCAGACTTTAAAATTGTCATGGTTGACGTAGTCCATAGTGGTCATTTTAGTGAGGGATAACTTACTGTCGTAGTAAGTTTCGAAGTCAAGTGTAACTAACATTATTCGTCTCTGCCTTGAGCGTCTAAACGTGCTTTTTCTATTGCTATTTTTATCCCTGATAATTCATCGTGAATAAAATCAGTAGTTTTATTGAGTTGTTTTAATCGTGTAGCAGCATCAGAAAATATTTCTATAATTGCATCTACTTGATCACGTTCTAATTCTATAGTTATTTTACTCATAAAGTAAACCCTCTGCGTTGTGAGAATCACATTCGCGTTGTGCGTATATTTCGCCTTCTATATTTTCAAAGTCAAATTCTAAAGCGGAATAAAGAGTAGGCCGTTCTTTTTTTAACCATGTAGCCATATACAAAGCTTTTTCTTGTAAATTAAAATTAGGGTTATTTTCATGCAATTCGTTTAATCTGTGTAAGTATTCATTAGTTCCCATAATATATCTCCTTGTTAAGCCCGTTGAGCGTGAAAGGTGGGCGAAACCTTTGCAAAGGTGTCAATGCACACGTTGTAACTTGACAGCTATAGGTTCGCTATAGCAGCTTACCGGTCAATACTTAAACTTCCCAATAGAAGTCCCATGCCACGCTAAAAGATGCTGACGCGCATTCCACGGCTACCGACGAAAATCAAATTATGATCTTTTGTATAGCCTCCTGCCCGTCCCAGCTTACGCAGTCCCAACTACGGATTTACAGTTTCTTCTGGGTCATTTGTTTGTGGGAGTAATCCCACTTCTCATCATCAGGTGACCAAGCCCCGACTAGCCAGTTACTAGCTGGCACGTTCGTTTTGCCATTGCTCTATACGTTTAATATATTCAAGAGCAATAGACGTTGTACCTTCTAAGAATCTAGCAGTAGGTATTGTTACATCTGCTACATCTTTAGAATTTTTGGCATAAATTTCTTGTAGATCTTTTTTAATTGAGTCAATAAATTCTTCTGGTTCCATTGTTTTTCTCCTTCAAGCCACTCGACTGGTTCATCCCAATAGCCTTTGAAATTAAGAGATTCTTCTGAACTAAGTTTACGGGTGGTGGCACCAACGCAAGCATTAGCCATTCCTTCGCCGTAATATTTTCTTATATTGGCATAAAATAACCGTTCAGCTTCCTCTTCACTTTCCGCTTTAACTACTTTTTCAAATGTTTCGATTGCTTGAGTAAAAAGATAATAGTTGTTCATGACTCCTCCATATTTATTTTACATAGTTGACCCCAAGGGGCATCTAAGTTAGTAGTTGCTACCCATAAAACTGGGTATGGTGGGTGCTCACCAAAGTCATTAGACTCAAGATCTGTAAGGTATACAGCTGCTTCTACTTCAGGGCATTTTTCTGTTACATAATCAAATGCAGGTGAAAAGCGTGTACCGCCGCCACCTGTCTTTAGTTTTTCTGGTAAGTTACCATCTGGTTCAATTTCTATATGATCTTGAACTTCGTAGTCACAAGTGATTATGTGTACTTTTGTTGGTCGTAACTCTCTGTGTATTGCTGAAAACTCTGACATAAACTGATCATAATAACTCATACATGATCCACTAGTGTCAACAATGAGAGCGAGCTCGCCTGCAGCTTCTTCATACAAGCTGGGTAAGTACTCGTCTTCTGATATGTATGCACGGTTTGGTTTACGAAATGAATAGTCAGTGTGAGCAATAGATGAACAGAAAGGCCAAAGGGCAGAACGCCAATCCACACGAGGTTTGACTATGTCTTTAAGAAACGACTCAAGGTGCCCGGGCATCTTGCCTGCTGCTTTAGCTGTTTCGATAGCTTGCGTTGTTGCAATTTGCCAGTCAGCTTCAAGTGAAGAAGCATCTGCTGGTGGGTCGTTGATTGTACCCCAACCAACTGATGGTACTTTGTCTATACCGTGTTCATCAATGAGCATAGGGTAGATAGCTTCTGGTGATAAGTTATCGTACTTGTCATCTAACAATGCATCGGTTGGCAACACAAAACCTGATTTAATTACTAAGGGATTGATCGCATAATCACAAGCTGCGTTCCATACCTTTGGGTCGCGTTCCTTGCGACGTGATCCGTGGTTCCCGGTACAATGTAGAACCTCGTGAGCAATAACGCCACGAAGTTCTAGATTGGATATTTTCTTAGTAACAAAGTCACCGTTGTACATAATTGATTTGCCATCCGTGGCACATGTTTTACATTTTTCATCATCCTGTATGAGTTTAAGTTTAAGAGCTAGTGTCCCAAAGAATGGAGCATCTAAGATCATATTTGCTCGTGCTTTGAGCATTTCACCTTCTGCTGACATATTAGCCTCCTACTATTTTTGCCGTTAGAATTACTTGGTTAGCTGCTGTTGTATCAATGTTTGTTTTTTCACGTACTTTTTGTGCACGTTGTTTGCGTGTTACTTTCTCGTTCATCCTTTGTAATTTTTCAGGTGGTATGAATGATTCTAAACCGGGGAATATTTCTAAAGCTTGTTTGATGGTATTAGAATTCTCAAGTGTATCTTTAATAGTTTTCTTGAAAGCTGTTTTGCGATTTTCCCATGCTTGTAAGTCATCTCTAAATTTATCTCGTAAAGGTACTATTTTTAGTAGATCATCTGGAGATAATAGATCTAAATACAAAGGTGTGTTTGTATAGTAACTAGTATCTGTACTACGCCACTTCATTGGTATGTCAAAAGTAACTGTAACAGGCACATCGGTTGGTTGTCTTTTAGTAGCATGAGAATTATACAAAACTACGTGATCTTTACTCTCTATTTTTGGTATAAGATGACCTTCAAATATAGAATCATTTAATGCACTTTTGTATAAGTCATTTTCGTTTGGATCTTCTAGACGCTTTGCATGAACTTCTTGGTCAAATAAAGCAACTATTTTTCTCATATACTTTTGATGATTTGAATTTGCAACGCCGTCTTTAACAGCTTGTTGAAGTTCGTGTCCAGCTTTTGGTTCTGGGTCAGCTGCTTTAAAAGCATCTGATGCTTTTCGTTGGATTGTTTCTTTAAGTTCTCTGGTTAATCGTACTGATGCCATGATATATCTCCTATATAAAATTAAGTTGGTAGTGCGTTGCAGGTTCTTGGTGCACTACTCCAAGTTATCCACCTCGTATCGAAAGGTTAACCCTGTGTGTAATTACGGTTGGCTAGAGACACCGTGGCTCTAGACAAGGAGCGCCTTCATGTCAAGCGTCAACCTCATTCTGTCAAATAGTTTTGGGGTAACATGCTTCGTCATATCTATTCGCAAATTACTCGGCCGAGGTTACTCGCGGTATGTTACTAGCTTTCTACCTACATGACCCGCCGGTTAAACCAGAATGTTTTGTTTACAGAAAGACATCAGCGTTTGCTTTTGTCCATTCTGTGAATGACTTCTCTTGTAACAACGTTCGATCTTTAGCCATTGCGTCACGCATGACATAGATTTGAAACTCTGGTGGCATACGTTTTACGTATTTCATGAGTTTATCAAAGTTGCTTTTGTCAACCATACTAGTAACAAGACCGCAGATTGCATAAAGCAAACTGATGTCGTCAGGTACTTTAGTAGTTGTTGGTTTGTTGAGCAAATCTTCACGGGTTGGTAGATTGCCGTAAGCAGCTTTGAATGCAAGAAACTCGCCAGCGGCTCCATCGCCAACAAGTGATGCAACGCCATAAAACTCATCGTTCATGAAAGGGAGCTTTTTACTTACGTAAGTCCACGTACGTGGTGTTGGTGATGCATTTTCGTTAGGATCTACATTGTGTAACAACGCAGGTCTGAAACGAATAAAACTGATGATACTTGGGTCAATATCGTTTTGAACTGCCCAAGCAGCCCAGTCGTCAACGTTAGCTTCAAGCTCGTAATGAGCAAAGCGGGTCTTGACTGGTGTTGGCATTTCGTGAACCGCGGCCCGATCCTTGGCTCGGTTACCACATGCAATCTTTACAGTGTTTGGTGGTAATTGATATGTACCAACTTTGTTCATTGTAAGTAACTGCAACAATGCATTTTGTGTAGCTTTGGGTGCACAAGGTAATTCATCAATAAGAAGAACTACAATACCTTGATAATCGGGATCCGGATAGTCTTCCGGAACACCGTAACGGGTTCTGTAGCTACCGTCTTTTTGTTCTACAACTTTTAAGCCACCGCGTACATCGACGGGGTCAAATAAGTTTGCACGTATTTCAAACACTTTGGCACCGATCTCCATAGCAATTTGATATACAATTTCGGACTTACCTAAGCCGGGGCCACTCCAGATCATTGTATTGACATCTGCTTTTGCATTTGCCATTACTTCTTCTTTCAGGCTTGTTGGTTTGATGGTTCTCATGAATATCCTCCTGATATATAAATGTTAAGGTTGGTCAACTAAATACTGTAAATGTTCTGGTACATCTTTGAGAGTTAATTGAGGTTTTGGTTTGGGTGGTAATATTTTATCAAGCTTTTCTAAAAACTCGATTGTTGGCTGTATGTTGCCATATATAGTTGATTCGAAAACACTACGTGTCACACCCATTTTTTTGTACACATCGACGTGACGAAGTTTTTTGGACTTCATTCGTAGTTTTACTTCTTTGTAGTTTAGTTTGATTTGCTTTTTCATGATGTTCTCCTGTTGAGTTTAGTAGTTTGTGTTTAAGTAGAGCTAATCGTTTTTGTTGTTTTGTTAGTGGCATTTTTGCATTTGTCCCGTATGTCACATTCGATCCATAAGCCAAACAGAATAATTTGAGAGCCTATGAAGCGTATAAATCTTCCCGCTTCTCTTATTATTCTACCAAGGATATGAAAAATGTAAGCTAATGTGTTGAAAATAATTGGTTTCATTTTTATGTTCCTTTTCTAGAGGGTATAGAAATTGATGTTCGAAGTTCTTTCCAAGCTTCTATTCTGTTGTCTATTGCATATGCAAGATCTGTTTTTGGAGTATGTTCATCTCTCCGTGCTACGTTTTGCATATCTCGTTGAAGTGCGTGAATAAACTCTATAGCACTTGCATGGGCATTTTTTATTTGTTCATGATATTGTTCGTATTCCTCATGATATTGTTCGTGTTTTAATGCAGCTGCAATTTCTTTAGTATTGAGTGCAATTTGATCTAGCCTGTCTGCGATTACATGTTCGTAAGCCATAAAGATTCTCCTAATTGATGAT
>MDSZ01174711.1_pt1 | contig 12445 bp, 9 predicted proteins | sample 811201 | NCBI WGS metagenome assembly MDSZ01 (sample SAMN05326647, study PRJNA326480) | marine metagenome | isolation source: seawater | place: Indian Ocean: North | collected 2010
GGGTCTCAAGCAGCCTGAATCTGTGCAGGGGCGGAGTTTTCTCCCAATACTAAAGGATCCCAGGGCAACAGTCAGGGACATGGTTTTTGCGGAGCATAACTGGCATGTGTACAAGAACCATGAACGAATGGTGAGGTTTGGGGATTATCTCTACATCCGAAACAATTTTCCGAACCAGCCGAACCTTTGTTATGAGTCGGATACAAAGTATCCAGCAGGAGATGAGCTTTGGAAGGCTCATGCCAATGGTAAAACCAAGCCTCAGCAATACCAGGTATTTGCCAATCCCTGTCCGCCAGAGGAACTTTTTCAGGTAAGCACGGATCGGCACCAACTTACAAATCTGGTCAATGATAAGGAACATGAGGAAGTACTTGAGCATGCCCGCTCTCTTCTATCCGAGTGGACGGAGCAAACGGGGGATTCCATACCGGATAACCCAACCCCTAACCGGCACGACCCACCACGCATAGTTGACGCCAAGATTATCCCGGCAGGGAAAAGCAAAGTTAAAAACCCACATGCGGAAATGCCAGGTGCATCCCGTAATGCTTCCGGAATCAACCACCCCGGACCGGTCAAAATCTAATTTATTAGTCTGCCAGTATTTTACTCGCGAGCCTTCTGCCCTTGCCATCCGCTGGGTTGCTTAGTTCCTCAAAGAGGCCCCGTACCCGGTTGCGGGTGCGGGCATCGAGGTATGCGAGAATTGTGGGCAGGTCTTCTTTCTTGATTTCCTCGCAGGCTTCCTTGCCGGCAAGAATCGCATCTGCCCGCAAATGGGAAGAGGTCAGGGCAAAGAGCTCCCCTGCAACATCGACCAACCGGCCAAGCAATAATTGTCTCTTTTCAAGGGCGGGACCGTGCAGGGCCATGGCATGAAAGAGGGAACGGGAAAGCCGGCGGGATGTCCGTTCCACATAGCGAAGGGCTTTCCGAGTTCTCCGACTGGTTCCACTTGGCGAGGTGTCCAGGCTGGGCAGGTACTGTCCGGGATACCAGATGGAATAATGAATGCCCGCCTTGATCGCAGTGAGCAGACGTGTGCCGAGCGATAACCGGGAATCCATCGCTCCGCCGGCAAGCCGTAAGTGAGGATCGAGTGCCTCACGGGCAAGGTAAAGACGCATGATCTCAGTGGATCCCTCAAAGATACGATTGATCCGGGAGTCGCGCATCATCCGCTCGACCGGTTCGGGATTGTCTCCCCGGTTGGCGAGGGAACGGGCGGTCTCGTAACCACGTCCGCCGCGGATTTGCATGAGATCATCGACCACCCGCCAGGCAGTTTCCGTGCCCCAGAGTTTGCAGAGGGCGGATTCCATCCGGAAGTCCACCTTGGCATCAACCAGGGCGGAAGTCATCCGTACCATGGAATCGGTGGCATAGGCATCTGCGGCCATATCGGCAAGCTTGGATGCAATCGCTTCGTGCTTGCCGATTTCCGATCCCCATTGCCTTCTTTCCACACACCAGCACCGGGCAATTTTAAGGCTCTCATAAGCAAGTCCGGAACATGCGGCAGGCAAGGTGAGTCGGCCCACGCCGAGTGCGTTGAGGGCAACCCGCATGCCCTTGCCTGGTGCCAGAATAATGTTCTTGGCAGGTACTTCAACATTATGAAAACGAATCACTCCGTTATAGAGTGCACGCAGTCCCATGAAGCGGCAGCGGTGGGCAATTTCGATACCAGGGGTGCGGGCATCTACCACAAAAGCGGTGATGGATCGTTTGCGCTTACCCCCTGCGCCGGTGGTGGATGGAGTACGTGCCATCACCACAAGGTACTTTGCTTTGGTGCCGTTGGTGCACCAGAGTTTTTGTCCGTTGATCAAATAACTCTTCCCCCCCTTGATCGGTTTGGCCCGGGTGTTGAGACGGGACGGGTCGGAACCGACTTCATCCTCAGTAAGGGCGAAGGCAGTGATTGCGCCCCTGGCCACATCGGGCAGAAACTTTTTCTTTTGATCCTCGGTACCATACCGGAGCAGGGGTTGGGGTAGGCCGATGGATTGATGGGCCGAGAGCAGGGCAGTAAGGTTCCCGCAACGGGAACCGAGCAGCTTGGCCGCTCTCGAATAAGTTGCCTGACTGAGACCCAATCCTCCATATTCCTTGGGTATCTTGATTCCAAAGGCACCAATCTCCGCAAGTTTTTCAAGCAGGGAATCCGGGATTTCGCCGGTCTCATCAATCTCGTCGGGATTGGCATGGCGATCGAGGGTGCGTTCCAAAGTCTCCAGGAATTTATCTCCCTCCTTTCCATCGGGAGATTCCTCCTTGATTACTTCATAGAGAGGCGAGAATTTGGGAGAGCCAAGAAATAGCCCGGAGGCGAATCCTTCCATTAAACGAGGACCCCGTGCTTCTTCAGTGACTTCCAGTGCCTGTCTTTTTTCCTTCGAATACCTGGATAGGTCGATGGCTCCTTGCTCTTTGGTTTCTGGTTCCATAGTTTTCATTGGGCGATCCTTTCCTTAATGTTGGATGAGAGTGAGGAACTCGAACGGTCCGGTTCCGTGTAAAAAGTTTTATTTTTCCGGGCTAAATCGAGCAGGTATTCGCAGGGTTCGAACCGTTCGTCGAGACCACTGGCGAGGTGTTCGAGTTTGTCCACGATATTTCTCGCACCGATGGAATCGGCATAGTGGAGGGGGCCACCACGGAAGGGTGCCCATCCGGTACCGGCGATCATTCCAAAATCAACATCCATAGGCGATCCCACAACTCCTTCTTCGAGGCAACGGGCTGCTTCATTGAGCATGACCAGGTTCATGCGGTCCGACATTTCATTGATTGATGATTTATATTTAGCCCGTCTGTAGATTTTGGGAAGTTTCGGGTTAGGCAGGAGTTTGCCCCTTTTGTTTTTGGAATAGAGATAAAAGCCACTGCCTGATTTTCTGCCTAAAATTTCCTGTTCGTTCATTTCTTTGAGTAGGGATGGTGGGGCAGCGAGTCGTGGTAACCTGAATTTGAGTTCCTTGGCCACATGACCGGCCACATCCATCCCGATTTCGTCAAGTAATCGAAGAGGGCCCATAGGCATACCAAATCCAGTCATTGCCCGGTCGATAGAATGTGGGTTGTTTCCTTCCTCCCAAAGTATGGCGGCTTCCACTAAGTAGGGAACCAGGATGCGGTTGACCAGAAATCCCGGTGAGTCCTTGCACAGAACTGCCCGCTTTCCAATCCGTTTTACAAAGCCAAGCAGAGATCGGATAACAGCTGGATCGGTTTTTTCCCCATGAATGACCTCGACCAGTTCCATGCGGTGCACCGGGTTGAAAAAGTGGAGTCCGCCCAAACGGGATGGCTTGTTCATCGCCACCCCCATACAATCAATGGAAAGGGCGGAGGTATTGGTGGCGATCGGAACATTTACAGGGGCACGGGAGTCGAGATCCGCCAGTAAAGTGCGCTTGGCACCGATCCGTTCGACAATGGCTTCTATCACCAGATCTCCTTCCCGGATGGGAACGGGTTCGCAGACTGGAGTGACCCGGTCCATTGCCTGTCTTGCGGAAAGAGAGGAAAGAATACCACGCTTGCTCGCCTGAGTAAGCAGGGAAGAGACGGTTGACAGACCAAGAGATAATGCATCCGGGGAAAGATCGGACATAACCACGGGGATGCCACGTGCCGCTACCCATTGGGCAATACCACCCCCCATTTTACCGGCTCCAATCACATGAACACGGTTGATGGATGCAAGGTCGCTTCCTCCCTCGGGTGAGGGTAATTTTTTGGCCCGTTCCCGCAGGAAAAAGAAATGCAAGAGACTTGCAGTGGTATCGGATTTAGCAAGTTCGAGAAAGCCATCCCGTTCTTTTTCCATTGCTTTGCCCAAGCCCGAACCGATTCCATCCGCTATGACATTAAGAGCGGCGATAGGTGCTGGGTATTTACCCTTGGTAAGTTTGAGAATAGAGCGGCGTCCGAGAAAGAGAATTAATCTGCGAATGATGGGCAGGTTGTCCCAGTGCAAGCGGGGCGATGCCTTGCCCGTATGCAAGGCCTCGCGAGCCGCTTGCTCCAGGGATTCTCCGGAAGTGATTTCATCAACCATTCCGAGTTTTACTGCTTTGGGGGGACGGACGGGTCGGCCGCCCGCCAAGGTGGGCAATGCCCGAGACAGGCCGATAAGACGGGGAAGTCGGTAACAACCTCCCCAACCGGGCAATAGGCCTAGATTGGTCTCGGGCAGGCCCACTACGGCATTGGGGTTGGCCGAAAGGATTCTGCGGTCGCAGGCAAGTGCGAGTTCATACCCGCCGCCGAGGCAGGGACCGTTAATTGCACAGACTGTGGTGAGGTCCAGTCGTGACAATCGGGAGAAAGTATCCTGACCGTAATGCAAAAGGTTCTCAAGTTCATCCGGGCCAAGTTTGGTCAGGGTGTTCAGATCTGCCCCGGCAAGAAATATTTTGGGGTGGCCGGAGCGGATAAGCAGTGCAGTGACAAGTTTATCGGTTTCCAGTTCATCGAGTGCATGACTCATCTCATCTAGAAAGACCTGATCGATCACATTGGCCCGTCCATCTGGTCGCTCCAAGGTCCAGGTGACGGTACGGTCGCTATGATTGGTGATTTGGATTCGTTGGTTGTTCATGGCAAGTTTTCCTAATTTCTTTCCAGCCAAAGTGCACCGCCCTGACCGCCCCCCACACAAAGGGTGGTAAGGGCAGTTTTTTGGCGGCGCAATTTCAGTTCTTTCAGAGCTGTGAGCACCAGTCGGGCACCGGTGGCACCAACTGGATGACCCAAGGCAATGGCTCCTCCATTTACATTGACGATCTGCTCGTTCATTTCCCCGAGTACTTTTTCGAGGCCGAGTTGTTCGTGACAAAATTTTTCCGATTTGCATGCATCCATAACTGCGAGTACCTGGGCAGCAAAGGCCTCATTTAGTTCAATCAAATCGATATCGGAAAGTTCGGGTGCGCCCTGTGTTCTTCCCTTGGCCAGAGCGTAGGCGGGTCCCAGTCCCATACGCTGCGGTTCGCATCCGGAATAGGCATAATCTATCAAACGGCCGATGGGATCGATTTCATGCCGGTTACAGGCACCCTCACTGGCTACCAATAAAGCAACGGCACCATCGGTAATCTGGGATGAATTTCCTGCAGTTACCGAACCGCGTTGGCGGTCAAAGATAGGACGCAAGCGGTTGAGGTTTTCGATTGTTGAATCGTGGCGGGGACCGTCGTCTTTAAGAACCGGTTTTTGTTGGTGGTCAAAGGTGGTGATGATTTCGTCTTTGATCCGCCTGGAAGATTTGATTGCCCTGTTATGCGAGGACAATGCGAAACGGTCCTGACGCTCTCGTGAAATATTAAAATCCCGGGCGAGAAGTTCAGCAGTTTGTCCCATTCCCATGTTGCAGGTCGAATCAGTCAGACCTTTAAGCAAGGCAGGCACAGGACTGAAATCATTTGGACGAAAACCGGTAAGGGCACTGAGGCGGGAACCGAGGGTTCTGGACTTTGCCAGTAGGCCAAACTTGGAGGAGGCAGATTGGGGAAAGAGCAGGGGGACCTGCGACATGCTTTCCACCCCGCCAACCAGAAAAATATCTCCCCGACCGGCGGCAATCTTTTCCGCTGCCTGAGTGATGGCTTCAAATCCGGAAGCGCAGTTTCGGTGTACAGTACGGGCGGGCACAGATTGGGGGATGCCGGATCGCAGACTGATCACCCGGGCGAGGTTGGATTCCTCTGCCGGTTGGCAAACACAACCCATGATGACCTCGTCGATAGTGGCAGGATCGATTCCGGTACGGGCTAGAATCGCTTTGACTACTGCGGTGCCCAGATCGCCGGCACTTAACCGGGAAAATTTTCCACCCGCCTTGGTGAAAGGTAAGCGTACACCGTCCACAATATGTAGGCTTCTTGTATTCATTTTACGATCTCCTTTCTTTTCCGCCGTCTCCTCGGGGCAGGCTTTACACTTATTGGAGGCACGGGATTGACCGATCTTCTGTCGACAATTTTTTCCTCCTTTAGATTTTTCCCCACCCCATGCAGGCGGCGCATATCCTCCGCCGAGTGATAGGCAATTTTATTGGGTGTTATTTCGGCAACTTCGTGGAAGCGACGGCGGACGAGGTCTTCCACCTCCTCCTTTAAATAACTGGGTTCAAGGGACAGGTGAAGCCGGAGTTCGTCGATATCCATAGGGTCGTTGTTGGCCTTGGCCAGTTCGATCTGCCAGCTGCCAATGCCGTCCACATCATCGAGGATCACTTCCAGTTCATTGAAATCGACCAGTGATCCTTTGATTTTATCCAGCTTCATTCTTCTTTTTTCAGATACCCGGGAAATTCTTCCGAGTAAGCGGGGGAGTGTTCGGCCGCAGGCGGGGCAGGGAGACCAGGTCAGTCCCCCTTCGCAGAGATCACCAGTGCGGTAGCGTAGGACAATGGATCCACGGGCATCCAATGGTGTGTAAACAATCTCTCCAGGTGTTTCCGGGGGAAGTGTTTCTCCGGTCCTGGGGTCCACAATTTCGATTAATCCGAATTCGGGCGAGAGGTGATAACCTGTGGATGGTTCGTCTGCAGACACCGCACATTCCGTCCATGCCCCTTTGGCTTCAGTGAATCCATAGGTGGAGAGAATTCGAATATTAGGTGAGCCCAATTCCTCTGCTAGTCCGGCCAGTTTGCGGCGGAGACCAGGAGGTGCTTTTTCGCCACCCAGGGCAATCACTTTTACCCCCTCCACTTTCTCCCCGACCTCCAGGGCCCGGCGGAGCATATGATAAACAAAGGTGGGCATTCCCACGAGTACGGTGGGTTTACTTTTTACCAACAGCCTTAAGTTGCCATCCGTGCCCATGGTTTTGCCACCACCGGTTCCCAGGTGAAAAGCACCTGCCTGATCCGCTGCGTGGTAGGTCAGCCAATAGGCAAGGTGAGGTGCATAGGGGAAAACATTGAGTACCCGGTCTTCCCGGGTGCAGTTACCTGCCTGCATGATTCTCCCCCCCATCACGCCGAGGTGGTTGATATCCCTGCGGGTGTAGAGAAAAGGAACAGGTTCGGCGGAGCGACCGGTTGTGGAAGTAAGCAGAATAGGTCGGTATTCCTTATCAATTGCGGTACGGGTGTTTTCGATGCCACTGAATAGAGCCCGGAGAAGAGTACTTGGCCGGCGGCGAAGTTTTTCTTTGTCTGGAAGAATCAGGAAATCACGGATTCGCCCCTTGGTCACAGCCACAGCGAGGTCAGCTTTACTGGTAAAGGGGAGTTTGCAAAGATCCTCCAGATTCCTGAGGTCAGATGGAACAATGCCAAGGTTCTCAAGTTTCCTGCGGTAATGAGAACAGTGCGGATAGACTTGGTCCCGGATAAAGGATCGAAATGTTTTGTTTTGCAGGGCACGGGCCTCATCGGCGGATCGTTTACCCCATACTGGATGGTGGAATGTGCTCATGAATCAATGGAGGTTTTGGGTGTGGTGGGGTGAATGCTTGATAAAATTGCTGGTAAAGAATCCAGGGTGGATCGGTAGCCCAATTCGATAAAACGTTGAGGTTTATAAAATTCGTACCAGCGGGAATGAAAGCTGTAGGCATTGATAACAATATCGGCCTGTTTCAGGCTGAAAGAGAGCCTGCGTGCCTGCCCAACCTGTACACAACGATCCAGCACCTGAAGTCCACTGCCAAAGGAAAAGGGATTGAAGGTCTGGTTGAGGAAGTTGAGGATGGGATGTTTTTTAGCAAAGCGCCGACGCAGTGTTTTTGAGCGTTGATCGAGGTTGTTTCTTTCTTCTGGTGGAACCATGACATTGGATGCAATCACGATATCCGCTCCCATTTGTCTTAGTTTTTCGACAGGAAGGGGAGCAGCTATCCCACCATCAACATAGTTTTTTCCACGAATCTTTTTAGGTGCAAAGATGCCTGGTAAACCACAACTTGCCCGCACTGCGGAAGCCACGTCTCCCTGATCAAACCAATGAGTTTCCAGGTTGTCTAGATCGGTACCAGATATAATCAGTGGAATTCTGAGTTCCTTAAATTTGGCAAATTTGAGTCTCTTGCGTAGTCCCTCTTCAATAATTTTTCCTTTAAGCAGTCCTCTCACTGGCCAAAGTTTAGGATCTGCTAATTTGAGAGCCCCAATTAGTCCACTGCACTCCATCGCCATTTTTTCCATTTCATCCGGGTCGTATCCTTTTGCCCAAAGTGCGCCAACATAGGCTCCCATACTTGAACCGGCGATGATATCAGGTTCTATCCCACTTTCTCTTAGAACCCGGATTACCCCCAGATGAGCCAAACCTTTGGCTCCCCCACAGGAAAGGGCAACTCCGATGACCGGTCTTTGGACAGAAAGGGGCGAAAATGTGCCTGCAAAAAAGCCGGGAAGTGAGGTCTTTTGGCGTTTTCTCTTTTCTCCCCGTCTGGCGGGGAAACGAGTTTTTACGCCGTTTCGACTATTCCCCATTGCTATACTTTACTTTTGGTTCTCTACCTGATCTCAAGGATCGGTTGATAACCTTATTATACAGCTAATTGTATATTTTTGCAAAAAATTTTATGTTTTTTGCAGGTTGCATGTTTAGTTATTGAAACGAATTGTGGACTATTGTTGATTGATAAAATGATTACTTTGCCTACTTGCAGAGCACTTCTGATTGTCCTTGTTACCTTTCAACTAACTTCGTGTCGAAATGAAGAAGCAAATACCGAGGAAAGTAATCGGATGCATTCAATTACATCCCTCATAAAACCCCAAAATACCTGTAAATACTATCGACTGGAGGATTCCTATCCAAGCCAATGGAAACAAACTAATAAGGAATTTATCCATGAGTATCCAATAACGAGTGGGTCTTTTAGAATGAATAGTTCTGATCGAATATCTTTACACTCAATCATTCGAAGCAGGAAAACTTATGCCATGAATTTGCCACCTGTGGATTGTATGTTCTTACCTGGGGTTGCTTTTCGATTTGAGAATAATGATACTAATGTGGATTTGTTGGTTTGTTTTAAATGCTCGGAATTAAGATTTTATCTTGGCGAAGAAATTGCATGGCAAAGTTATTTTAAATCCAAAGACTTAAAAAAGTTAGTACAAAAGCTATTCCCAAAGGACAGAGCAATTCAGACCATCAAATGAATATTCAAATTACGACCACCTAAGTGGTCGCATTATTAAATTGTTATTTCTAGTTGGCTGGGCCTCTGCCTTTAAAGGTAAGTTCAGCAACGCCGGATTTATCGAGATCTCCAAGCCCGGCCTTGACCATCTTTTGGTACTGGGAAAGAGTGGCTTTGGCCAAGGGCACCTGAATTCCTTCACCTTCGGCCACCGCAATGGCGATACCCGAGTCTTTGGCGGCATGTTCAGCAGAGAAATAGCATTCGTGATCCCGATCAATCATGTCCTCGGAATCAGTCTCCAGGACACGGGAATTCGCTCCTGTCTGAGAAAAAATTTCGCAAATCATGCTGAGATCAAGCCCAAGGGCGTCGGCAATACCCAAACCTTCTGCCAAGGCGGCAGTGTTGATATTCATCACCATATTGACTAAGGCTTTTACTTGGGCGGCTTTTCCAGACTCACCCACGAAGCGTAGATTAATGCTTAAGTCATCGAGCAGATCTTTGACCGAATTAAATACTTCCTCCTGACCACCAATCATTAGATAAAGTGTGCCTTCCCGAGCCTGAGTAATACTCGAGGCCATGCAGCCTTCCAGAGTCTGGGCACCGACTTCAGCCGCGGCATTTTCGAGTTTTACGTGAATCTCGGGGGAGAGGGTGGCGCAATTAATGAAGAGCTTACCGGTCGATCCCTGAAATAAGTTGTCGTCTTCGCCAAAAAAGATTGCATCCATGGCGGCATCATTGGTGACCACAGTAAGAATAACGTCAGACTGAGCTGTAACATCGGCGAGAGACTGGGCATGCTGGGAACCCAATTCATTGGCGAGAGAAGAGGCGATCTCCTGGTTGATATCAAAGACGCTGCTTACCTGATATCCTTTATCCTTTAAGTTGCGTGCCATGTTGGCACCCATGCGGCCGAGTCCTACGAATCCAATTCTCTTTTCTTTTGTGCTCATGATTAAGGGGTATGATTATGAAATTATTAAATGTATATTAATTTAACTTTACCTTTGATGGGAAAGGCGCAGGAATTGTCCATCAAATTCTTGGTTTATGAACGAATCTTCTCTTAAGCCAAACTTTAATGTAACCCCCTAATTAAATATCAGATATGTCTAAAATTGTTCCTTTGATCAGTTCCGGTACAGCCGGTCCACTTGGTGTTCTTCACATGCCTCGTCTTTGGCAAAAAGTTTCTTTGGAAGCTGCCGGAAAAATTGCTGACGGATATCCAGGGATTGGTGCTGGTTATGATTCTATGGTCATTGATGCACTGGGGTTGAGTGCCGATGCGGTTCGTTCTTTTATCACTGATTCAAAACCTACCTATCCCCAGTTTGAGGCGTGGGTAAAAGAGCAGCCTGGTGTGAAACTTGATGGAGATACTGTTTCCACCCTTAACGACTCCATTACTGGATATATTCATGACGATGCGACCCGTCAGGGCATTCTTTCCGCCAATGGTTTGGCAGACGGAGATCCCAAGGATGCGATCAACCTGAATAATCTGGACGACTGGTTGGAGTTTCACGCGTCTGAAATTGCCTAATAAACAATAATTTTTACCTAAAAGCCGGTTTCATTTTGGAGCCGGCTTTTTTTTGAATTTAAGCGGGCTTGCCAAATTTGCTCATCCTTGGTTTACCCAATTAACTATGGATCAAGTCATTAAAAACGCCCAAGGTGAAACCTTGGAGTATACATTTCATGCCGGGCAGGAAAATGCCCGAAACCTGCTGATCATTGGGCACGGCGTAACCGGTAACAAGGATCGCCCCTTTGTGGTGGCATTGGCCGAAGCTGTATCTGCTGAGGGTTTACCGGTTTTGCGGTTTTCCTTTTCCGGAAATGGTGGATCGGAGGGGGATTTTCGTCAGTCCACCATTTCCAAGGAAGTGGAGGATTTAAAGGCAGTGGTCACCGCCGCTCATGGTTCTGGATACCGCATAATCTATGCCGGGCATAGTATGGGGGGAGCTGTTGGTACCCTGACTGCTGCATCGGATGACCGTATCAAATTCCTCATTTCCCTTGCCGGCATGGTAAATACCAAGACATTTTATTCGCGTGAGTTTGGTGAGGAAACTCCCGATTCGGGATGTATGTGGGAGGACCCAAGTTGCCCGCTATCCTCCACTTTCCAAAATGACCTGGAGAGCATTGTATCGACAGCACCAAAGGCTGCGGAGGTTAAAGTTCCATGGTTGTTGATTCATGGAACCGAGGATGATGTGGTTCCCATTGAAGATTCCCGGGAGATTTTTGCTTTGGCAGGTGAGCCGAAAAAAATGGTGGAGATACCTGGGGCAAACCATGTATTTTCAGAAGCCGGAGAGAAGCCAATGATTGATGCGGTGATAAATTGGATAGGAGAAACTCTCCAATAGTTTTGAGGTTTCCTCCTTCCGTAGCCCGAGTCCAACATCCTTTTGGATTGAGCAATGATCACTTATCAGGTTGGATTCCATAGATGGATTATGTAGCCCAGTTTCATCATGCATTGTTTAGGGAAGTCTACAGCTTTTTAGGCGTGGATGCAGAAAAAGGTACGGTTGAATTACTCACCGCTACCATTTCTTTACTGCTTATTCTTTTGCTTGCCTGGGTGGCTAATTCGATCGTTAAAGGTTTTGTCCTGGGCTTGGTTCGTTCGTTGGCAAAAAGGTCCAAGACCCGTATCGGTGAGCATTTTCTCAAAGAGAAATTCTTTCACCGGTTGTCCCATCTGGCACCAGCCTTTGTGATCAGTGTCTTATCGCCTGTCATCCTTGGACCATTTCCGGTTCTCCTTGGCATTATCGAAGTCTCGGTAAATCTTTACCTTGTGGTCATTGCATTGTGGAGCATCGATGCCCTGATCAATGCGCTGCATGATAGTTATGAGGAATCCAGCCTATCCGCGAAATTACCCCTAAAGGGAATTTGCCAGGCTATCAAACTGGTGATCAATGCAACCGGGGTAATTTTTATTCTCTCCATCCTGTTGGATAAGTCTCCCGTCTATTTCTTTTCGGGACTTGGAGCTCTTACCGCTGTTTTATTATTGGTGTTTAAGGATGTTATCCTCGGGCTGGTTGCGGGGGTGCAATTGACGGCCAACAATATGGTCCGTAAAGGAGACTGGGTGGAGATGCCAAAATATGGGGCGGATGGTGATGTGATCGATGTTTCCCTGACCACGGTTAAGGTACAAAACTGGGATAAGACCATCACCACTATTCCAGCCCATGCCTTGGTCAGCGATGCCTTTAAGAACTGGCGGGGTATGAGCGAGTCAGGAGGGCGGAGAATTAAAAGAAGCATCTGCCTGGATATA
>MDSZ01164874.1_pt1 | contig 12444 bp, 12 predicted proteins | sample 811201 | NCBI WGS metagenome assembly MDSZ01 (sample SAMN05326647, study PRJNA326480) | marine metagenome | isolation source: seawater | place: Indian Ocean: North | collected 2010
ATCTTTTAAAAACAAAAAAATTATATATTAAATTAATGAAATTAAATTTGAAAAATTTAAAAAAAATTGCAACTTAGTTAAAAACATAAAATAAAAATACTTTAATCATTATATTTCAAATATAATAAAAAAGATTTAATAAGAAGCAATGCAAATAAAAGCCTTAATATCAGTTTATGAAGGAAATTATAAAAAGATAGAAAAAGAATGTATGAAATTAGGTATAGAGGTTGTTTTATATAATAAAAAAAATAATAAATTTGGAATACCTATTAAAAACGTTGGGGTAGACGCTTACGATAAATTCCACTTCATAATAGAAAATTATGAAAACCTCCCCGATATAATTTTATTTTCAACCGACCATATGTTTGGCAACCCCAAAAAAGCAAAAAAAATTAGATATATTTTGGATTATATAGATATTCTAAAAACCAGATCTGGTTTTTTGACAGGTCACATATTTAAGATCCCGGAAAAAGAAATTAAGTTTACTTTAGATAAAAGATATGGAGTTGAAATTATTAAATCTTCTGTAAGACCTTTTGATAAGTGGTTTAATAAATTTATTGATAAAGATACTAATGTTGAAAATATTTATGTATGTAAAAAAAGTACATTCGCTGTGACAAAAGACTTGATATTAAAAATATCAAAGAAAAATTATGAAGAATATCTTAGAGAAGTTGAAATGCATTCCTTGAATGGACATGACTCTGAAGTACCTCATTATTTTGAAATGGCTTATGTTGCTTTATTTTGCAAAAACGATAAAAGTTTGATGTTTCATGATTTTAAAACCTATGGTTCATTTTAAATTAGTAAAATTTGTAATTATGTTATCTCAAATCTTTTGTCGCCCCTATTTAGAAATTTTTTATTGATTACTTCTCTACTTTTTTTTGTAGTTAAGTCTTTCCCCGATAAAATATTTTTCATATTAAAGATCCATGGATTATTTAAATTATATAGATTTTTAAAATTTGATTTAAAATGTATTACCGCAATGCTTTTATCACCTATCTTATTCCCCATAGTTAATTCCTTTTTAAAGTAACCCCAAGTAGATGTGAAGTAGTTATATTTAAAACCTATATCTACAGTTTTAAGTTTCTTAAATAAAGAGAGATGATATTTATCTATAAAATTCAAAAAATCCTGATCACTCCACCAAATATTCGTTTTACCATTCACTAAATGATCTAATCTCAGTTCAAAATTTAACCATTCATCATTTTCTTCTTCCCTCAAAGTATTAACCCAAAAGTCAATTAATTCCTTAGTTGCCGAGTTAACTTTTATTCCCCAAACTCCAGCATTTACTTTCCATTTAACTTTAGACCATATACTTTTTGGTCTTAAACTTTCTGGCTTTGACATTATGCAATAAGAATAATAAAGATCATTATTTGCATATTCATTAAACATCTCAAATGGATTTGATTGAAATAAAAGATCCACATCGAGCATTAATATTTGATCATTATTATTAAATTCTTTTAATAATTTTTGCAGCATTAATATTCCATAAAAATTTATCTCTTTATAGTTTTTACAAATTTTTTTGTCGATTTTTATAAATTTAATATCATACTTTTTATAAAATAATTTAACTAAGTAATTTGAATAAAAGAAATATATTTTACAAGAACTATTAGATCTTCTCAGACTGTCAAGGCAAATATCTATATAGTTCTTTGGAGGCCCAAAATGAGTAAAAATAGCAACATCCATTTCTAACAAATAAAAATATAATTAATAATCTAGTAATTAATCAACAGTAGATATTAGTAATATAAATAACTAATTTAAATTTCATAAATTAAATTTAATAATATTAATATAATAAATTTTGAATAATATAATTTTCATAAGCTTTCTTGTTTATAATTTCTAAAAGACTTTTTTAAATGAATATAATTGTTGTTGGTCCCGATTATGAAAATTATAAATCAGCTTCATATCAATATGAATTTATGAATGCCTTAAAGGAGAAAGCTAAAAATTATTTTCATTATTCAAATAGTAAAGACATAGAAATTAAAGATTTATTGAAAATAGCTAAATTTATACCAGATATAATTTTTTACAATCATGGTTGGTTATTAGATGATCCAAGTTTAAGGGAAATAAGATATTCAAATATAAAAAATAAACATTTGAATAAAAAAATAAAACATATATTGTTTTTAAACAAGGAATATTCTAGGTTAGATGAAAAATTAAAAGAAATAAAAAGATATAGATTTGATTTAATTTTTACTCACTTGCATGATTTTGATTCAAAAAATTATTTTAAAATACCTTCGAGATTTTTACCTCTTGCTTGTAGTTACGAAAATATTAGTAATTATAGAAATAAAAAATTAAAGGATAGAAAATATGATTTATTTTTTTCAGGTATTTTACAAAATTGGAATTTTAAAAAATCACAAACTGATTTAAGAAAAAAAATTCAACTTGAATTATTTTATTGTTTATTTGATTTTCCAATATTAAAAAAATATAAGTATAGAGATTTAAATATTTATTGGAAACCATTCTATAAAAATCGAATTAAAAATTTGTTATCAAATCTTTTACACAGTAAAAGACTTAGTCAGAAAGATTACTTTAATACACTTACGAATTCAAAATGTGTACTTCATACTTCATCCCCACTAGGTATAATTAGTACTAGAGTTTTTGAAGCTTTAGGTTCGGGTTCAGTTGGTCTTTTTTCTTCAAATTCTAATGCAAATATTATTTTCAAAAATGATATAGATTATGTTGCTTTTTATTCTATTAAGGATTTACTTAAAAAAGTTTATTTAGTGAAAAATAGTCTAGAAAAATCAAAATTCCAAAATATTGCAGATTCTGGAAGAAAAAACGTCGAGGATAACCATACTTGGAAGAATAGAGTTGAAATTTTTAAAAAAGATGTTGAAGGGCTTAAAAATTCACTAAAATAATGTAAATCTGCTTCCAAAAATTTATGAAGATATTAATTACAGGATGCGCAGGTATGATTGGTTCATATTTAACATCAGATTTATTAAGGTCATATCCCAAAAGAAATGGTCACATTATTATAGGAATTGATAATTTATCAAGAGGTAGCTTATCTAATCTAAAACAAGCTTGTGGAACTAATTTTCATGATCTTAAATTTATTAAAGCAGACTTAACTATTTTTGATAGATTATGGACTGATGAATTTAATAAGTGCGATATAATAATTCATCTTGCAGATGTTGTAGCGGGAATTGGGTTTGTTTTTTCAAATGAATCATTTGTCTTTAGAAATAATCTCCTTATAAACTCTAATGTTACAAAGGCAATTTATAACTCCCCGCCAAAAAAATATATCTATATAGGAACAGCTTGTTCTTTCCCAAAAAAATTACAGCTTTCTACTGAAGCTTTACCATTAACTGAAGAAGACCAGTTTCCTGCATGCCCCGAATCTGGATACGGATGGAGTAAATTAATGGGGGAGATTGAAGCTAGATATTTATCAAAAGAGGGCATTACTAATTGCGTAGTTTTATCATTACACAATGTTTATGGTAATTATTGTGATTTTTCGCCTCAAACTAGCCAAGTAATCCCATCTCTTTGTATGAAAGCAATATCTTGTATAAAAACAGATAAAATTCTTGAAATTTGGGGAGATGGAAAACAAGGAAGAGCATTTGTTCATGCTAAGGATATTGTAAATGCTATAAAATTATCTTTTACAAAAGGAGCAAATAAAGGAGTAATTCAAATTGGGCCTAATAATTGCACGTCGATAAATGAAATTGCTAAAATAGTAATAACTAATCTAAATGAGAACATTAAATTAACCCATAATCTAAAGAAACCAGTTGGGGACATAGGTAGATGTGCGAACTTTACTAAAGCAAAGGAAATCCTTGGTTGGGAACCAAAAATTAAACTTCATGATGGAATTTCAGATTTAATTAAATGGCTGAAAATGCAGTAAATATATTAATTAATATTATTTTTTAAAATTTTTATTAATTGAAGGTAGTAAATTTTTTATTATTATTAAATTAAAGCATTAAAAAGTTTTGCAATTTAATAAAGATGAATTAATTATTTATACAGTTTTAATTGGTTCAAACAATGAAGGATTAAATATTCAGCCATATTTAAGAAATTCAAAATATAGACATGTATGTTTAACAGATAATAAAAGTTTAATAAGCCAAGATTGGGAAATAATACACGTTAATCCTATTTTTCCAAAAGATGATAGTAGATCTCAAAGATATTTTAAGTTGAAGCCTCATATACTCTTTCCAGGCTATAAATATTCATTATATTTTGATAATACTATTGTTTTCAAAGTCAAAATTGAAAAATTTATTGATTATATTCTTACCGATATAACTATTAAAGATAATGAGCCTTTTTTCCTTGCTCCAAAACACTCGTATAGAAAAGATTTAATAAGTGAATTTAAAATATCCTTAAAATATAATCGAGCTAATCATTTTAAAATCTATGAACAACTAGATCATTATATTAAAACAAATAAGGAAATTTTAAAAAAAAGACCTTACTGGGGTGGTATTTTACTGAGAAATCATAATCATATAGAAATCATAAAACATTCCGAAATATGGTTTTCTCACTTATGTAGGTATACACGAAGAGATCAACTTTCTTTATTGTATTCTGCGCAACAAGCAAAAATAAAAATTTATGGATTCAATATAGATAATAGAAAATCTGAATACCATACTTGGCCAGTAGAATTAAAAAAAAGAAATAAAAAATGTGAAGATAATCTAATAGAATTATCAACATCTAGAATTTATGAAAAAATAGAAAGATTAATTTCTAATTTTGAAATCGAAAAAAGAAAAAATAATACATTACTTTTTAAAATAAGATCTAATTTAAAAAATGCCTTAAGAATATTAATAAGAATTTTTATGAGGTTTTTATAAATCTTTGATTATTGTTATAAATATTTTATAGAAAATAAATTTTTAAAATAATCTCTTTATTAATATATTTTTTCCCATTCAAATCTTATAAAGTCTTTAGACCAGTCATTAGATATTTTTTTTTGTTCAAATAATTTGATATTCTTATTTCCATCTCGATTAATTTTTGATGATCCTCTTGGAACATAATGCAAATACATGTCTTTCTTATAATTAATTTTTAGTTTGCCTTTGGCTCTATACCAAAAAATAGGATCTGTCTGTCCATAATTACCTACTAGATCTTCTTCACATCCACCAACTTTCCAATAATCTTCCCTTCTTAATAAACATACTGCTGGATGTTCTTTACCATTTTTAATATGAAATGGATTCTTTAAAACTCTTCTGTTAAATTTAAAACAATTGCCTGGCAAACTGTTAGTTAAACCTAAAAAATTTTTAGATAGTTTTTCAGAAACCATTGTATCCATGTCTAAAATAACCATCCATTCTGTTTTACAATATTTTGCAGATAAATTTCTAACTCCAGCTATGTTGCAATATAAATCTTCTTTAACTCTATAAATAGAGAGATCAATTTTTGATATATCAATACCTTCTAAAACACTAATTGCATCATTTTTACTAAAATCATCGACAATACAAAATGAATAATAATTACTTAATTCCTCAGGCCATGATATCCAACCTTTTACATGATCCCTTAAAATTTTATCTTGATTAAAAAAAGAAAGATTAATAGTAATTTTTTTCATTTATTATTAATTTGAAACTATTTAAAAGTCTACTTGGAGTAGGTAATTAATTAAAAGCTATTAGAATTTGATATTATATCTAAAGTTTTGTAAATGATCTAACTTTTAGAAATTTATATAAAAAATCTCTTTTTATTATAAATTTTTTGAATTTATTCTTTATTTCTTGTGGGAATTTATTATAGATTTTTATTGCTTTTTTTATCAATTTAGGACGCTTGTAAGTTTTATTGCCTTTATTATTTTGAGGAAAACGCCAAAAAAATCCATATCTTTTTCTAAGCTTATTAAAGTAATTATTAGGCAAATTTAATGTTGTATTCTGCCAATTAATCTTTATAAAATTCTTTGAATCATTTAAGTAACAATTAGACCAAATTACTTTCTCCCATAAATCATTAAAATTCCCATTCTTATCTACTTCTGACATATAAAAGTCTATGGAGGCTAAATCTTTTGTTTCTTTTGTTTTTAAGATTCTTTTACTTTCATTTATTGGATATCCAAAATCAAATTTATAACCCTCCTTTTTTAAAATTTCCTTCAATATTTGATAATCATTAATATCACAAATTATATCTATATCATCATCTCCATCAATACATGATTTATTACGCACAATTCCAAGTAAAGTTCCATATGCAATAAACCATGTACTAAATTTATTTTTATTTAATATATCTGCTATTTTTTTTAGATTTAAATTTAATGTTTCTTTACTAAATTTATTACCTGACATTAAAGTTATTTTACTTATGAGTAAAATTTTAGTTCTTTTGATTTAGAAATACCCACTTTCTTAGGAAATCTGAAATAAATTTAAAATATAAATTTGTTTTTTGATAAGCTTTTTCATATAAATAAGATTAATGATTTCTAATTTCATTAGAATATTAGAATAATTTTTTAAAGTTGATTTTTTGATTCATAAACAAAATTTCAAAATAAATTTATAAAAAATATGAAATAATTTTTTTTTAATTTCTTTAAACCAAACTAATTTATTTTTCTTTTGAACTCTCGATCGATGATTTATTTATGAAAATGTTTTTTATTTCAAAAGAATATATGTGTAATTTTATTTGAAATTGGAAATAAAATTTATATTTAATTTAATAAATAAGAGATAGATTCAATTACTGAAGTAACTTTTAAAGCTAATTTAAGATCATTAAATTTTTCTTCTTTTTTTTTAATTTGATTAATGAAGTCATTTATTAGTATTTCCATGGCGGTTAAAGAAGATGGAATTTTTTTAGCTGAAAATAGAAATTTATTTTGATAGTTTGATATTTTGATAAGATGTTCTTTTTCTAGAGGTTGATATCTAAAAATTTGTTTTTCAGTTTTTAAATCAAAAATTCTTCTTTTATTCTTCATCAAATTCCCAAAAATTAATGTTGCTTTTTTATGTTTTTCAAATAATAATTGTGCCTGAATAATTTCACCTTCTCTCGATTCTTCATTACTTTTGGATAGATATGATGCTTCTATAATTTCTGGTCTACTACCCATAATATCAATGCTCATTGCAATATCATGTGATCCCCAATCCCAAAGAGCTCTTACATCTTTTCTAAAAGGTCCATTGCCTCCTGCTACTGAATATAAAGAAATTATATTCTTAGAATCTTTGACCTTTTTCTTTAATTCTTTAAATGCTGGGTGATATAAGTGAATATGATTAACGAAAACAATTGATTTATTTTTTTTTGCGAGCTCATAAATATATTTAGCTTGGCTAAGGTTCAATGTAATTGGTTTTTCAACAATAATTGGTATTCCTAAACAAATGCAATACTTTGCAATTTGAAAATGAGTATTTGCAGGTGATGCAATGATAACACCATCAATATTTTTTGTTGATACAAGTTCCTTCCAATCCTTATAAATAATAAAGTCATTTTTAAATAAGTAATTTTTTTTAAATCTTCCACTCTTTGTGCAAATACCAACAAGCTTAATCCCCTTAACCATACTAATAGTTTTTATATAATTGATTCCCCATGCTCCTGCACCAATTAAACCTAACTTAACCGAATCACTCTTCACAATTTCTAACTTGTACTATAGTTAGCATCTGTCCACTTTAAAAATCTTTTTAACCCTTCATCAAGTGAAACTTTTGGTATGTATCCTAATTGGACTTTAGCTTTTTTAATATCTGGAGCTCTTCTATTTGGCTCATCAGCAGGATAACTATCTGGATAGTCAATAACATCATAATTAATTGGATTATTTGAAATTGCCATAATTTTTTTAACTAAATCCATAATAGATATTTCAGGAGAAACATTACCTATATTGTATGGTTCTCCAGGAATACCACTTGTGATTACTCTCAAAAAACCTTGAATTGCATCAGTTACATAGCAAAAAGTGCGAGTTTGATTACCTGAACCGTAAATTTTTAATGATTTGCCTTTCTTTATCTGACTGGCGAAATTCGGCAAAACTCTATAATCATTTTCTTGCATTCCAGGCCCATAAACATTAAAAGGTCTAATTACATTCGTTTTTGTACCTTCTAATGAATGATATATGTAACATAAAGTTTCTCCAACCCTCTTACTTTCGTCATAACAAGCTCTAGGACCTTGGCAAGAAACATTACCCTTATATGATTCTTGTATCGGAACATTCTTAGCATCTGGATCTCCATATATTTCTGAAGATGAGAAGAAGGTAAAACGCGATTTGTGATGTTTAGCGAGTTCAAGCATATTTCTAGTTCCATTGATAGCAACTTCTAAGGTCTCGATAGGGAAAGCGCGATAATAAAAAGGGCTAGCGATTCCAGCTGCATGAATAATAAAATCTAGTTTTTCTTTTGTCTTGAAGGGATTTATGACATTATGATTAATAAACTCAACATTTTCATAACTTGGAATTTCAGAACCAGCCGCTCCAGAAGTAATTAGATTGTCAAGAGCTATTGTTTTTATAGGTTTATTTAGGACATTTTTGTTCAGATAATTGAAAGTTTCAATAAAATATCTTCCCAAAAAACCTCTGCCTCCAGTAATTAGTGTTGTTTTGCCAGAAAGTTTCTCAGAAATATCTTCTAATCCATGAGCAATTTCTTCAATGTCTGTTTGAAACATTTTAAAATTATATAATTTGAATTTGAGGAAGAGGGACTATAAAATGGCCACCAGATTCCAAAAACTCCTTGTTCTTTTCTACAATAGAATCAGTAAAATTCCAAGCTAATAATAATAAGTAGTCTGGACTTTGATTTTTTAAATGTTCTGAGCTTAGAACTGGTATATGCAATCCTGGACTATATAGCCCCTGTTTAAGTGGACTGTCGTCAATAATGTAATCAATGACATCTTTATTTAATCCAAATTGATACATAAGGGTTGTAGCCTTTGCAGGGGCTCCAAAAGCTGCAATCTTTTTACCCTCTGATTTTAATGTGTACAGTATTTCAAGAAGTCTTTTCTTCAATAGTGTGATTTTTTCGTAAAAATCGATGAATGTTTTTGGATTGTCAATACTTAATTTTTTTTCTAACTGAACTAAATTCTTAATGGAATTATCAGTTTTTATTTTTGAGCATTCAAGTTTTGCAAACCCTCTTATGGAACCTCCATGTGTATTGATAAAATCTACCTTAAATAATTCCATTCCATTTGATTTGAAAAAATCTATTAATGGAATTACTGAGTGGTAAGACAAATGCTCGTGATAAATAGTATCAAACAATGTTTTTTCTACAACATCAACTAAATAAGATACTTCAAATACGAATGTTCCATTTTCGGAAAGTAAATTTTTAACTCCATTTACTATTCCTATAAGATCATCACAATGAGCAAATACATTATTAGCCGTAATAATCGATGCTTTTGGATAGTTTTTTTTAATATGTTCAGAAAGTTCCAAGTCAAAAAAATTATTTAAAGTTTCTATACCTTTTTTATTTGCGATTTCCGATATCTCTTTTGCTGGATCTATTCCTAATACTTTAAATCCTTCCTGCTTAAAGAAAGAAAGTAAAGTGCCATCATTAGATCCAATATCAATAATAATTTCATCAAATGAGGGGCTAAAACTTTCAATTAGACTTTTAGAATACTCTTCAAAATGTTTTATGAAAACTGGAGAAGTACCTGAAACATATACATAATTTTTAAATAAAATAGAGGGATTTACTACATCAAGTAATTGAACATGTTTGCAATTGCAGCAAAAAAAAACTTCTAAAGGATAAGTTTCTTGTTCAATATTAAGATCCCTATTAGATACAAAAGCATTAGCTGGGGGAGTTGCAGAAAATTTAACAACGGACTTTAATTTATTTGAATGACATAGACGACAAGTTTTTCTACGAAAATGTTTCTTAGTCATCAATTTTCTCAACTATTAGGTTTCCATGTTATGAAATTTTTCGGGTCTAGAAGTTCAATTCTCACAACATCATTTTCATAAGTTTTCTGATCACGGAAATTTCTTGAAAGGGTGAGAAATATTGTATCCACTTTAAAAACCATTGCATGGTCAACCATGGGGGGAGTGAAAACCATTTGCCCCTTTTTGACAGTAATTCTTTTCTTTGGGAGTGATGAATTTGTTTTTCTATGGTAATACTCTATTTCTCCAGAAATTACATAACAATAATGCCAATCTGTCTTATGGTAATGATTAGCTCTCAATGAACCAGCTTTAGAATTAATCATAACCGCGCTTTTCATCATAGCGTCAACTAATGGCTGTATTTCACCTCTTTGATCTTTGAAGGGTTTTTCTAAATCAACTATCTCTTTATCAGGTAAATTTTTGTCTTCAAATGAGCCAACATTATCTTTTTTCATCTAACACAATTCGATTAGGACACTATAACACAAAATTAATTCTAATCTCTAGATTATTTGTCTTTAAAGTTGCTTTTTTTGTCCTTTAATAAAGATCTAATAACAATAACAAATTTTTATAAAAAAGAATAAAAATTTTTTTGGATTTTTAAGTAATTAAATTTAAAACTTAAAGCCCATTTCCATAGACTAAAGTTTTAAGATGTTGATATTATTAAAATGTAAAATTTATAGAAATTATTAATGATAAATTTAGGAAAAATATATTAAAAAATTTATTATTGATAATTAAATCTTTATTACATCTCTAGGTTATACTAAAAACTTTATATGAAAAAAAAAGCATACATACTTAAACTTATATGTCAAAATATTGGTTAATTTTTTTAAGAAAATATTAATTAAATATAGCGTAGTAATATCACTAGTCAAAAATTATTAGTATGAAGACGTTAAATCTAATTAAATTCATACCCTTGTTCTAAATTGTGAAATCTTAATTAAGGCCTTACTTAAAAAGTTGCTACCAAATCTAGAGGATTCTGCTAAAAACCTTACCATCAAATTATTCAAATTATTATTTTTTCCTTGAATTGTTATCATTTTACTAACTGAAAAATTAGATAGATCATTGATCCATATGTTCATTCTCCTTGAGAGGCGAAAATATTCTTCTTTCCAGTTATCACTAAGCTCATTTGCAGTACAACCAATATGATATAAAGCATTAGCTTTTAATTGAACCTCAACAGGATAGTTTGGCATTATATGATTAGGTTTATTTTTAATAGAATTGAAGTAAGGGAGAGTTCCACAAGCAATAATCTCATAGTGCCTTAAGGACTCCCAACCCGCTTTTTTGGTTGTATAACCAAACCAAGATTTAGCGTATTGAGCATAATAACTTTCTTCTGTTTCAAAAATATAATTTCTTACACTACCAGTCTGAGGCATCGCGGGGGCAAGAAATGTTGTTTTTTCAGAATAGTTTTTTATCTTTTCTCTTATTGATTTGAGAATTATTTTTGGAAGAAACAAGGGTGCCTTATTAATGAACCAGTCGCAATAAATTGAAGCCTTATCTTGCCTCTTAAAATATATTGATTTAAAACATTCTCTTGATATAAATTCATCATCTTCTCCATCTACTACAATTAACTTTTTTGAATCAAAATGTTTGAAACAATATTCAAAAAAACTACTATACCTTCGAATAGATGGAAAAATTATGATGTCAAATTTATTTTCTTTTATATAAGCTAATATTTTTTTTTCAGATAATATTTTAGAACGGTATTTATTTGATAACTTTTTATATAAGGTAAAGCCTCTACCATACAATTTTTTTTGATCAGGATAATCAGTGAATAAATAACTTGGATTGTTATTAGAAAAAAGCTCAATATTAGGATTTGTTGCCATTTCAATCCACAACATATCACATAAATAATCTGGTTTCTTTCCACCTTGCAGAGAAAGAACCCTAAGAGGTGCTATAGAGGGTGGATTCATGAAAACAATAAAAAAGTTTAAATTTCTAATAAAAGAAATTTAAAAAAAATAATTGATTAATAATTATAACTCTAGGTAGATAGTACTTCAAGAGGAAAGATGTCTTGCAATCTAAGGGAAAATAAATTATTTTCATAAAGTTTCTATCTAGCGTTTATTTGATTTCTAAAAGTATTTAAAGAAGTACTATTATAATTTAATTAATCATTAAAAATAAGAATAAATTAAATGAAGTTTTCGTTGCATTTTTATTTTTTTGTAAAGGTATTTGTAGTATCATCCTTTCACGGGGCCATAGCTCAGTTGGTAGAGCACCTGCATGGCATGCAGGGGGTCAGGGGTTCAAATCCCCTTGGCTCCATTTATAAAAAGGAATAACGCGATTATAAATTAGGAAAAATTAATATCCTA
>MDSZ01196200.1_pt1 | contig 12444 bp, 16 predicted proteins | sample 811201 | NCBI WGS metagenome assembly MDSZ01 (sample SAMN05326647, study PRJNA326480) | marine metagenome | isolation source: seawater | place: Indian Ocean: North | collected 2010
AAAGGTGGTGAAGAAAATAAATAAGAGAAAGCACCATAACTTCAGAGTCTTTATCGGCGATTCTAATGGAGCAAAGGAAGCAGTTATTTTAGCAGAGAGGTTGGAGAGAGATCTCGTAAAAAAACACAAAATCGTTTCGTCGATAGATCACATCACCCTAACAGCTTCAGTATAGTATTTATTATCTTTATGCTTTTATAAAAAATGATACGAAGTTGTTTAAATAAACATAAACTTTACGGTAAAGTAGCTTACTATCCAAAATATGGAAATAGTTTTTATGATTCTTTAGAATATGCACGAATCTTAAGTTGTGCCAAACCTGACCCAAACGACAAATACGACGTTGAAAATGAACGATGGACGATAGATAAAGAACCTACTGGACGCGGTGGCTCAGAAGTTCATGTAAATAATCCTAGAGTTCGGCCCAACATTTCATAAATTTAACCACTTTGGTTTTTCACGTCTTTTGTATGACATTTTACGCTTTTTGAATGAATCTTTCTTGCTCTGGTAATATTTTTGGTACGATAACACACCACTAAAGTTGCCGTCTTCGTCCTTCACCATATACTTTTCACCTTCTTCACCAAAACATAATGGAAATGGAGTGCAACCAGTAGGAATATCGACTGTAGCAAACACAGTAGCTTTCTTCTCTTTGCGCTTGCGCTTTTTCTTCAACGGTACGATTTCTTCCTGAACTTCAGCTTTTTCGTAATTAATCTTTGATGGATACCCCCATTTTTTCAGTCGTTGCAAGTGAGCTACACAAGCGTGCACCTTCGGCTCTTTTCCTTCCACCGAATAACGATGACTGTATTCTTTAGCTAAGGCAAACGCGTAGTTCAACAGCCACATGTAATTTGCTTCACATTCACGTACCCATATAGATGTTGGGTGATTTTCGTGTGCCAATTTGTACGGGTTGGGTCCAGATTTCACTTTCGGCAACTTGTTATTGTTCACATGCCACGCACTGTAGAGCAACTGTGTGCTTTCTAAAACCATCTTTACGCAATGAGCATCGCATGCTGCTAAAGCAGCTTGTAAGTATTCAATTGATAATAAAAACAAATTCATTTTGATCGTTACGTTGAAGTAGTTTGTGTTTTGCAACTGGTTGTAGTTAGATGTGTTTTGAATGTTGTAGTCAGTACGAGGTCTTACACATTTTAGTTGGGAGTACAAAAGTGGCGTACAAAATTCATTTTTTAGTCACGCACAAGAAAAAATATTACTTATTTAGTAGCCAATGATTTTAAAATATGTTTCATATGCTATTGCTATGGTTAGAAAAAAATGTTAGGAAAAAATATTTAGAGAATACGGTTGTTGATACTTATGTAGCTGTTCCTTGTAAAGACTTATATTGCTCCATCAGAAAACAGTCTTAAGTTATATTATTACAGACCTTATTTTTTACTATATTTTAATTTGCTCTACATATTTTTATTAATCCCACACATACATAAACACCGAATCTACACCTCCAGCAGTTCCTATCACATTTTTACAGTATAAAGATCAAAGAAAACAAGAAGAAAGTTCAACACAACGTTTAAAAATGTCAAATACTGCTTCTTTGGATGTGCTTATAAACAAAAAAGGCCCCGGACGGTGGAAAGGAATATATAAATTTGGGTCACCATGTCGTTTTCATGGTTTTCATGTATTACAATCTCATCAAATACAACGGTATGAGATGTACAATCTGGACAAAAAATATGAAGAGCAACTATTTTATACTTTATGTTATTTCGACCAGGTGATACCGTACCGGGAGTTACGTTGCTCTTACGAAAAAACTACCTCTGAGATAAAAGTGTTTCTTCACCCGGAAGACAAGAAATTCATTATTTACTACATTGCGTTGAATGAAGAGCAACTAATAAATTCACGATTAACTAATAACTTACAATTTGAAACACAAATGCCATTTCTATTACATGGATTAATTCATGAGAGTGAGGAAATATTCCGTCTATGTTACAAGCACATAATTAAAGAAATACCCATGCGTTATTTTTCTGGAGATAGACTCAAGCATTCCATTTTCGATGGAAGATCGTTAAAAGGATACTTCCATTTTCGAGAATTATTTGATAAATTTTTAGTGTTCTTAGGATCGGTAGTAAGTACACGTTCAATTTTCACCAGCGGTTGGAGAAATCCTAGTGAAATGCAAGCACTTCTGAAGGCATCGTGCAATTTTATTTACGCCCTTACGAGACATAATACAAAAGGTCCAAGGTCCACTGATACCGTTACATGTGTTGCAAATTCACGTGTCAACGAATATGCATTCAGACATTCAGCAGATCAGACATTAAAATGCACCAGTGATCAACTAATGCATATATACGGATTGATTTTTACAAATGTGGATTATGAGGCATTTGTATCAATGAGTTTAAGCAATTTGATTGAATCTCGTAAGGCAGACAGAGTAGAAAAGAGAATAGAAGTGTGTAAAAACCTCAACACTGATGCGTTAAAAAAAGCTGGAAGGTTGACGAAAAAAAATAAAATACAGTTGGAAGAGCTTAAGGGAAAGTATCAATACATGCCATATCGGCGAACAAAAGTAGATTCGAAAGAAGAAACATTAAAAGGATTCGGTTTACTTTTTTTTATTGATGGGCTGTCATTTTACCACTGTTCAGACGATTTGAAAAGAAAATACTCTGTTAAAACTGCGTTGTATTCCTATTTTAAAGATACGATCAAAAATGGAGCATTGAAACACGCTCCACTTTATGTTCCAACGTATGATGAGGAAAAATTTTACAGCGATACGAAGTATGTTTTTCCATTCTACGATATTTTCAAAAAATATGATCTGACAAAGGTCGAAAAGTACTATATGAAAAAGAGTAGAAATAAATTTTTAGATTAAATCAACAATAAAGTATTATTAGAAAATATATTTATTCACTGTCTGCTTCGTTTTCAATGTTACCCATTGGAAACTTATATTCCACCAACAGCTCTGCAACCAACTTCAACTCGTCCGACTTGCTAGGTGCATTGGATTGAAATTTAACACTCAAGTTATCAAATTCAGTGTAAGGGATCTGGCTGATAATGTTCTCGTACAACTGACTGATCACGTTGTTAACAATATCTTTTTGCACCTTCACGTAGCTGCCTTCGCGACTAGCTTCTTGGTCCAAGTTCATGCCCAACATTTCCCAGTTCCTATTAATAACCTTCAACAGTATGTGATTACGGTCTACATAAAAGTAGTCTTTGTTAGGAAAACTCACTATGTTGCTCCAGAGATTTTCAAGTGTGTAGCCGCCGTACTGATCGATAAAGCGTGAATTCAAAAGATTAGAAGGTACATAGACATCCGTGTCCATTCTCGCCTTTTCATATGGAAGAACATTAGCAAGATTTTCATATCCATCCATTGATGATGTATGAACAGTGCCCATGTCCGTACGCGTTGGAGTGTACAAATGGCCAACATTATTGACAATTTGTGGTTTATTTTTATATAAATTCATAGAAAGAGTGACAGAATCGTCAACATTACTGAAGACACTCTTCAATTTAATGTTTGTAACGATACCTTTACTCATATCCAATTTGCTCATTGCGCTTTTTGATTCTTCGTCTAACTTATCAATATCATACTGTGGTTTAAACAAATCAGCACCGTTGGAGATAGCTACCGTGGCACCATGTTTCAATTCGTCAGAAGTTCCACTCCACGAGACTACGACACGTCTGGAATGTGTGTTACCAATTGAACTGTCTTCAGCACTTACTTGTCCATCACCAGCCAAATCTTTGGTTTCTAAAAGTGGGGTATCTTCTTGTTTGCTTACTTCGGTTTTGTTAACTTTACTCATTTCTTTAGTTAATTCATTTTTAAAGATAATATATAATCTATATTATCTGATTCACTTGACCCGTTGGAGTATAAATATTGACAACTTTTACTTAAATGGCAAATGCTTTTAAAACACAGGAGATCAATTTTGAAGGTGCAACATCAGAATTAAGCCTAGGAAAAAATTATGACAAATTACCAGCGGCTGACCTGTCCAACGGTAATACGAACGAGAAAAGAAAAGAAGAAGTTCGTGCTTCACTTCCTCCGTGGATGACACAACCAGATGACAAAACTTTGAATTGGGAACATAAAAGAGAAAGTAAAATTATAGATTTAAGACAACATCCTACATACCAGTTCGTGATGCTAGTGACGTCATTTACAAACGAGAAAATGTCGAAGTATTGGGTAGCTCCGTCAGAAAACCAAGCGGAGCATTTACCTGGCAGTAAGGAAGTGGGTAAGGTTGGATCGGGATTTGCATGTAGCTTTAAAAGTAAGAAAGAAAGCATGAATGAAGCGAATCAAAACTTCCATAGTTATTACATTGACTCTCCATGGATTGAGGGAATTATTTACTTGTCACCATCTATATATGGTCACATCGAGGAAGCTTACGTGGCTATCACCCAAAAGCATCAACACCTAGCAAAGGTTCCATTGAATTTATTTATTGTAACTCCACGAATCCGAACGATGTTTGCTAAATTAGTTGCTTTTGGCATACGATCTTCTGATTTTTTAAGTCAAAAAAGGTACAATTTAGACAGCACATATACCAGGCTCAACATGGAGAAGCGTAGGATTATGAATTACTGGAGACATGTACAATATATGGATAATACTTTGTATTATTTCCACATAGATGGTAGTAGATTAGATTATAAAGTAAATCCAAATGTAAATCCATTCCAAATTAACAATGATGCTGAAGTCGGGGATATGTTTAAATTGAGCATGAGTATAGCAGCTAATAATGTAAAATAAATATTTATTCTTCCTCTAACAACTCCTTCAATAATTCGCGTGGCAACGCAAGGTTGTCACCACTGCTAATGTATTTCTTACTGAACACTTTTTTCCAATGGTTCTTAATCATTTTGCTAAGCAGCTCTTCTGTGGCTGGTAGTTTTAAAATGTTCTTCTTCACATGTGAATACACTTCTTTTTCTTCAGGTATGAGTGTACTTTCCGGTGTGAGGAAAAGAACAAGCTTTGGCGCCAACTTTTCAACAATATGTGGCGTGTTTGAGAAAAACCCGTTTTCCATTCTGTAGGACACTGTTTTCTCTTCTCCTAACCATTGTTTGTAATGTTCAACGGGTTTACGTAGGGTGAATGTGTTAACAACATTTTTTCCATCCCACTTACAATTAATGTAAGCTCGTCTTCGTTGCTCCTCTGTAAATTTACTAATGTTCAAGTATTGGTTTGTAGACATCAAATCAGACTCAAACTCCTTACCTCGTCCTTTAATAGAAACATATCCCATCATAGGGCTAATATGAATTAGACACTTTTCATCTGATTCACTTTTCAACGCATGATTATAAAACAAAAAGGAGTTATTCGATTTGTAAAACACGTTGTATTGTGATGAAGAAAGTTTTTCTAAGTCACCAATTTCGTTAACTATGTTGTTGATGTATTCATCCGTATGCTCTTTAATGGTTTGACCGTCGAACTTCAACACATGCATTTCATTGTACACATCTTTTAACAAACTTTTTTCGTTGAACCAATGATCCAATGCTGATTCGCTAATGTCGTCTTTTGACGTGTCTACAATAACAAAATTTTGTTCCTCGTAGCCACCAATTTCATCGAATGAATGTGTACAATATAGTGCTACTGAAGATGCGTAAGCAGATATGTCAAAATTAGTCTTTGCAACTTTCTCCTTAACGTCTGCTCCGTTGGACTTGTAAAGGTTGCGTGTTTTCATTAATTGTGGGTGAAGCCAAAATTTATCATGTTCACTCAATGAGTAATCGCGGTTTAATTCAATGACAAAGCCTTTGTAAATCGGATAGCCTTTTGTATACGACTGTTCTAAATCCTGGCCGAAATTGGATAGGATCTTCACACGAATAACGCCTTTGTTATTGATTAAATTTTCGAACTTGGCTAAGTGTTCCTTCAACTTCTCTGGGATACCGTTTGGATAACGTTGGTTAAGCTCTGTAGTGTCCATTTAATTCACATTTACTATCCCTTTATAGTAATTTTTGATAAATCGAATGAAACTTGGTCCAACAATATATTAGTCAACTCCTTGCGTTTCGATGCTTCTTTCTTATCCCACTCTCCATCTTCTCTAGTATATTTACCAGCTAAAATTTCATCTAAATTGTCCAATGCATTTTGAAGTGGCGAAAGATCTCCCTTTAAATAATAAGGGTACGCCGTGAGCAGTAGATTGCTTTTCCAATTGTCTTTAAAGTCGTCCCAAGTCTGTTTACAAACTTCTGGAAACTTTTGAATGAATGCTACTATATCTTCCGCTGAAGAACTAGGGTTTTTTGCTACTATTTTATCGTAAAATTCATGAATAAATTCAAGTCTTTCTACCAGAACAGGTGCATTAATTTGCGCCATTCCTCGTCTCATTTATTTTTTTATTCTATATATACTTGTCTGCCATAAATAAAAGAAATGAGTTTCATTACGAGTAAACAGAACAAAGTCATGACAGAAACTGCTAGACCATCTGCTACAAGAAGTAGAGTAATGATGAAAATTGATGTGGTACCCATTCCAACTGGAGCTTCGTTAAGCAACAGTATTGAAAAAAGAGCCGCTCAAGAAAGGAACATTAACCAAATTAAAACTCTAGGCAGAGATTTATTTGAAGGTAATAATGCTATTGTTACTGAACAAGGATCTAGTAGATTGTACCAAACAGCAGACCTCTACTCAGAGAGCTTATCTATAGAGAAACTTATTCCGATGCTAACAGCTAATGACCTTACATTGCGGTTGAACGCTATTCGATCTGGTATTCATTCATCTAGCACTTGCATGGAATTGAAAAGCGGTATTTTGGCTGATATTGTTGAGAAGATGCAGGTAGACGATAGGAATGAGAAAACAACGTCTGTAAGCATACCAACCAGTAAAGAAGCGGGTAAAATGTTTGTTGGAGTAAAACTGAAGGGAGGTAACCATTTCATTCAGAAATTGGATTACGAAATCAGTAGCGATCACGATGATAAATTACACGTGGAATAAATTTATTAATAATTTACTTTAAAGCTGTAGTTTCAGAATTAGTCTTTTTTTGTTTCTTTTCTCCCCCCTTTTTCCCCTCACTAGCTTTTCTTTTAGTATTTGAATTAGCTCCTCCACCGTTTTGCATTTGTACCTCAGGTGTTGGAGGACGCTCGAAAAGCAGTTCATCAATGGGTGGACCTTTTGCCAAAAACTTTGGATTCAAATCTTCCACAGGGAGACTAACATTTGCTATGGCATACTTAGCATACGTTTTGAAATCAATCACACCCTGTTCATACAATGTACGAAGAGTTTCGTTGCTAACAAATGGTGTCACCGGGAAAAACACCTGTACACTGTGGTTTAATTTTGCTTCGTGAACATCCTTTTCCTTTGAGAAATCAATACCTTTTTTTATTTCTTGTTTATGTATGATGTTGTACAAGTGGCTTAGTACCATACCTAATTTCTTCTTCCAGAACAAAACAGTGGCCTGAAAAACTTCATGTTGGCCTTCTGTATCGCTTTTTGACCCTAAACCACCTCCTCCTTCGGCCATGATCATGCTACGAGGAACACCTAGCGTTGAACAAACATCTTCAATTAATGTTTTGTGAATACCACCATAATCACCCCTACCAGTGTTTTGTGGTCCACTCACCAGGTGTTGCCCATTTGGCAAGGGTACCACGTTCTCTAAAGTTTTCTCCGCTTTTTTCGCATGCTTTTTACCTAGAAACTTGTCATATAAATCCATTTGTTGATTTAAAATGCTGACATTCGTAGAGTTGCGTTGGAAACGCATGTCCTCTGTTATTTGAGATGTATTGGAGTCAGCGTAAAAGTCATAGTCAACGCCTTCTTTCTTCTCAGCATTTGAACTTTCTTGTATTTCTGTAAACACAGTATTCTCTGCTCTACGTACTTCCATAGCGACAGCAGTCTCACGTAGCCGTTTCAAAAATAACAGGCGTGGGATGACTTTGTGCACCAGTGAGGTAAACTGACCCGTTGGAGTTAATTTAAACCCGAATTGATCAAACACTATTGTGTTTGGTATTTCTTCATCTACAGAGGATACATTCATGACTCGATAGGAGTACGAGCTTTGTTCAACTGTGACCTCTAAATGATACTGACCAATATTCATTATTTGTGGAAGGTTATTTTTTACGCTTACTACAGCGAAACCAAAACACAGCACCTGGTCTAAAAGGTCTTTTGTAAATGGAATCCAAATATCTTCAACCTCTGATCTTAATTTAGCGTTTATATCCATCTGTTTGTTTTTACAACCACCTTTACAAAAAGAGATTCCATTGTTTAACAACTGACTTGCTATCAAGTGACTGCACATGTGAAGGATTGGATCTTGTACAAAACATGAATGTAAATAATTCATCGATTCTAAAGGGACTTTAAATGATCTGTTCATTGTATATAAGTTTACATTTGTTTATTTATAGTGTAAATGAAAAGAAAGCGTGTAGATGACGAAAATGTGCAAGCAACAGTCAGACCATTTCAAAAAAGATCCGAATTGTTAAATGCCTGCTTACAACTGAATTTGAAGTACAACACAGAATTCAATCTAGAAGCAACCGATCTTAGCATATATCGTTATGCTGAGACTATTCAAACGTTAGACACGTTAAAAACTTTCATCACAGAATTAAATAAGTCAATTGAAACAAGGATAGCAGTAAAATTTATAAGAGAATAGTATATAAACCATTTTTTATGTATAAAATGAGTTGTAATGTAGATCTTTTACATGTGGGAATATGGACATTATATTCTGGATGTTCTATTTTACTAGGGGCTGTTATATCGTATGCAGCTTTGGAACCTGTTGAAAAGGAAACTTTATTACAAGAACGTATTAAGTTAGAAAGTAGAAAGTCTACACAAACTTCATATTCCGTAGATCCTGTACAGTTTCGCGCCCGGCCGGGAAAGAAGAAAGTGAACTTCCTAGTTTGAGTGATTGGAGTTGTTCATCATTTAACATGATTTCGACTGGATTTTCTTCAAGATATTTATTTCCAACCATGTATAATTGCTTATTTTTTCCTAACACCCATGTGTGCAACAAGCCAACCTGAATAATATTACCTTCAACATCATTAACTTTGATTTGAAGGGAATCCATGACATGTGTTGCATCGAAAATTGCACCAGAGAGTATCTTCGAAAAAATCGGGCGTAGTGCAAACCCTATTCCTAAACCTAATCCAGAGACGAGGTAGAGAGCAACAGAAGATCCGAAGATATAGTAAAACGACCCTATAATTGTAACACTAAAGAAAACAAGTGAAAACAATTGAATTCTATAATTATGCCTCCGACCGCATAGGCGAAGGCCACAGGAAAGCACGATTAACGAAGGTATAAGTATACCCAACCCTATCAGGACATTCTGGAGATCCATTATTAAAATAGTGATAGAGTATAAGTATGTTAAAAATATTAAAAAATGAAGAAAGATGATGAACAACGTTTGCACGTGTCATATATTCCCCGTTTAATAACGAAACGAAAACAAAAAGTTATTTCTCAATATGTTGAACGCTTTTACACTCCTTACATCTTTGTACTTTGGCTATTAGTGGCTTTTGACATCGACGATTGCTCTCATATGAAATATATTGTCCCTTTCTTAACATTGATCGCTTCCATTCATGCAACAATTTATAAATACGATACTTATTACAAAGATCTGATGTACGTCATGCAAACTGAATCAATAGAGGTGGATTGGTATACAAAAATGCACTATCTAACATTTGAATTCATTATACAAATTTGCTGCTGCTTTGTGAATATGTATTGGGTTGATGAGGTACATACGTGTATGTTTGGTTTAAATCGTCAGTACCAGTCTTCATTGTTCATTACAGTAATTATATTGACATTTGTGCTTCACGTTGGACATTATAAACAGACAAAAAAGCAAACGGAATATTTTGTTCGAAGTTCATATAACCATTTGAATAATGTAGATGTATAATTTTTTAATCATCCCACTCACCAAAAAATATTTCTGGACATACCTCTTTCCTCACTATCTTTGGCTTCCTTCCCTTTTCTATTCCATTCCTTTCTTGTAGTGGCTTTCCATGCACACTCATCTGTGGAATAATGGAAGCAATATCCTCCAACGCCACTGCATTTTGTGGTACTGGGTTTTTATATTTTGACACACAATCACATCGCATGCAACCTTTTGAATGTGGTCCCGGCATGTTTAATCTTTCCTGTGGATTCATTTGATAGTAACGCCCCAAGTAACTAGTTGGACCAATATTCTTCCTTTCTCTTTCTCTGCAACACGTCCAGTGTCGTTTTACATAGTCCCACTTTCCAGGATGATAGGTACATTTCCAGCTACCTAAATTTTCTATCTCTGTGAAAAACCGTCCGCACACTTTACATTCATGGACTTGTAAAAATACCTTCAACACTCGTCTAACCTGTGTGTTGCTAGAGTACAAGCCACCTTGAAGATTTGCCATTATGTACAAGTTTTGCATTTATTTATAGTTTCCATTTATTATTTAACATTTCAACGGCGTGTGCTACCTGACAGCTTTCCAATTCGTTTTGTGTTTTGTACTCAATGGGTTTCCACCGGTGTATGTCAATCGCTTTTATGGTCACGTTCATGCTTCGCTTTTTCTTCAACAGCACACCAGCGTACTCTTCCGTGCATAAAATTTTTTCCTCCGATTCATATACAACCTCGGCGTTTCCGAAAGCCCTATGAGATTTGCACAGCATGAAAATGTGATCATTGTACGTATTATTTGTAATCTCTGATCGAACGTACTGAAAACTGAAGATAACATCATTGGAAGTGGCTTCACAACTGTAGTCCATATGCCAGGCCATGTTTTGTTTTTTCTCCTTAATGTCCTCTTGGTCGAATTCTAGAGAAGTTAAAAAGGTGGCTGGAGGTCGGTTGAAGTGTTGTGTATTAGGGGTATAGTATACAAATTTCTCACCGTCCTCCGCCACATCTTTGACGAAGAAGAAGGAAACCACAGCAAAAACCACAGCGACCATCACGTAGTGGTACTTATTGTTTGTTAGTTTACTACCTTTTAAATTCTGGAGGTACCCATCGGATTTCTTTTTACATGAGGAACAACAGGTACACTTTTTCATTTACAAGAGGTACATGATCATTTATACCCTTGAACTATGAAAATCTAGTATATATTAAGATGCCTTTGTGTATAATAATATGGTATCACTAGTTGAACCTGTAGAAACAAAAGACCCTTTAACAAAAACACAACGACTGTTGTATAATGCCTACAGTATTGATTATGAGGGAGATGATTTAGATAAGAAAATGGGCGAATATTGGACACATGTAAAAGGCGAGGAAAACCAGAGTTACATGTACATGTTTACAAGCAGACCCGACAGTGTACCTGAGAATTTTAAATCGTTTCCATTTATTAAAAAAAAGCAAAATGGGGAAACATTTAGCAACGATGATATAATAAACCTGAACTACCTTCATCGTTTAGTAAAACGATTGCACTATGACGACCAAACGCGCATGGCTGATGTTGGAGCAAGACTAATTTCGTCAATCAAAGATAATGACCTACGCTGGGCTATGAGAAGAAAACTAAACACACGAAATCTAAGTAACCAAATCAAAGAAAACGACCTACGGTTTGCGAATAGCATGCTGGATGGATTCGCTCCAAAAGACCTGATAGAAGAAATGAAACAAATACAAGGCGATATATACAAAGCGTCTGGAGAATTAAAGCCAACACCAAAACGAGAACGAGAAGAACGGGGATATGATGTACCCGTTGTAGCTGCTTCCATACATATTGATACGAGTCGCGAGGGGTTTGAAAACGCACGATACGATGTTTCAAAATTAATTCGAAGTATTGCAAAATTTTCTGTCGATGATGAGAATTATGACTCGTATGTTGATGGGTTTAGTGATACAAATGGTGTACAAATGAATAAATGGCCTTCTTGTGACACGCCTGGAAAAAGGCTTCAAGGCTACCACAATTCACTGTATGCTAAAGCACAGTCCACGTTGAACCGATTGAGCCATCAGCAGGAAGCCATCAATGAGTATAGAATGCGACATATCAAACGAGAATGGGACCATTATGCGGTGTTTTGCAAAACAGATATTTTTCGCCTTCCACCTGGCTACAACCCTGTGCCACACACGAATTCATGGATTACGAATAGTAATACAAAATTTACGAAGATGGATCCAGCGCTACACGAGAAGTTAATTAAGAAAAAGGTGTGGGACTTAAAAGATTACTTGTACTTTGATCCAACCTTAGTCACTGATAACGCTGGTTTTGAGGCTTGGCAGCAGTGGGCAGAGA
>MDSZ01169385.1_pt1 | contig 12443 bp, 10 predicted proteins | sample 811201 | NCBI WGS metagenome assembly MDSZ01 (sample SAMN05326647, study PRJNA326480) | marine metagenome | isolation source: seawater | place: Indian Ocean: North | collected 2010
AATATGTTCGGGTCGCGGGCCGTCCCCTTTGACCACATGACCTACGCTCCTTGGTACGCCGATTGGGCTTAAAAGGACAGCTGCACGATTATGAGCAGCACGTTCTCGCGCGCCTTTTCGTTCAACCAGCCGCTCAACAATTGGAATGTATCAAGCGTTTCGGCGATGAACGTCATGTTCAGCTACGCGTCGTCGTTCAACCAGAACATTTCTAATTGGAATACCTCCAGCCTCGGGACATCCTCGAGCATGTATTACAATTGCCCCATAGACCCGTCCTACAAAGCCCCAAATACATAACACAGATTAAATAAATCAAATTATTATTATAAAAAATTAACTATTTTTTATAAAACGAGATAAGAAAGTGTCATAATATAACTATTTTTATGAAATATTGGTTTTTAAAAACATGGAAATTTAAAATTGGCTATATATAGAGGTAAATACAAATGAATTATCTAAATCCTTCAATAGTATATTTAGAAAATATAGATTTTGAAAAAATAGATATAATACCTGGCACTTCAAAATTTATTAGTGCAGATTTTGCGATTCTTAATGCTGGTAAAATATTTGATTTATCTATAAATGTTGACAGAGATAATGAGATACTTACAAAATCTTGTTCAGGATTAGAATTTTCTAATAATTTGATTCAAACAAAATTAGCAGAAGATGTTTCCGGAACATCATATATTACTGGAATTTTAGACAATGGTTTATCGTTATCAAATAAAATTATGCATGAAAATATTATAAATTCAAGTGTTGATTTCGAAAATACTATAAAAGGTATACTTTTTGCTGAAATGTTTTCAAAAGTATTTAATTCAACAGATAGTGCAATATCTACTTTCGATTTTACTAAAGAAACGGAAAGAAATAATGATTTGTTTTTTGATAATGATTCCACAATTGATGTTCCTAATGATATTAGGTTGAAAACAGCCGGATTTGATAAAAATAATAACTTTGATACTAGTGGAAATTCTGCATTTAATAAAACTATTACTAATTGGTATAATGATGTTTCTGGAGAATCTATTCTTGATTCAGAAGTAGAATATTGGAACGCTAGAACAAATATTGATTCGTCTGGATATGAAACAGAATCAATATTATTTGAGAATAATGACAAAATTATGGTAATGTATGTAGTGAATACATCTTTTACACGCTCAAATCAAGATTCTGGTCCTTTTAATGCTTCTGTAGATAATTTATCTGCATTCAGAACAGTCGATTTACCTATTGACAACGATTCACCTATTGACAACGGTTTAGATTTAATTTCTGGTGTAACAAATTCAAATTATGATAGTCGCTTTATTTTAGAATATGTATTACATAGTTCAGAACTACAGCCTGAACCACAACCGGAGCCCGAAGCTTTGTATCCAGAACCCGAGCCTCAACCGGAGCCCGAAGCTTTGTATCCAGAACCCGAGCCTCAACCAGAACCACAGCCTCAACCTGAACCAGAAGCACTTTATCCAGAACCATAACCTGAGTCAGAGCCGCAACCTGAGCCAGAAGTACTTTATCCAGAACAGAATTAATAACACTTATATATTTAGAATTATATTTAGAATATTAATGTTAAATTTATTGTATACCTGTTGTAAAAAAAGAGAGATACTAGAAGCTGATGGACAAACTGGAAGCAGTATTGATTATTTGAATAATGATTTGGAAAATGCTAATTGGGAAAATACGAAACCTTTTATTCCTAAATTATCCGAAGGTAAAGTCATAAAAGTATATGATGGTGATAGTATAACCGTGGCATCCAGACCTTTTGGTTCTAAAAGTGAAATATATCGTTTTTCTATACGATTAAGAGGTGTTGATTCTCCAGAATTAAGATCAAAAAATGTGATTGAGAAACAAGCTGCAATAATTTGTCAAACAAATCTTGAAAAATTAATTTTGAATAAAACAATAAAAATAAAGAATATTTCAACAGAAAAATATGGTAGACTTTTGTGTGATTTGTATTTAGATGGAAAGAGTATAAATGGTTGGTTAATTGATAATAGATTTGCGGTACCTTATGATGGCAATAGAAAATATGTTCCAAAAAGTTGGATGAAATATATTGAAACTGGAAATACTAGTTAAGATTTTTTATCATAAACCGGTTTTCATATTAAAAGGTATTCCATTTTTACCAACAACTTGTTTTCTATGTTCTTGTGGAACAATATTTTCACCATTAATTAATCTTTGTCTCGCTTCCCAAACATCTTTATACACTTTTTCAGTATGATCATAAAAATCACTCAAAAAAACAATTATTGATTCATTATTGAAGTTATTGGAAACATTTGAAAGCATTTTTTTTGTAATCTTGTCGTCACATGGCGCTTGAAACTGTTCAATGGTAAATATAAGTTTTTCCATTACAAGTAAAGTATGTTCTGGATTTATTTGTACTGGAAATCGGTTTCTAATTTCATTATTTAGTTCTGTTTTTGATGGACAAAACTTACATAATCCATCAACAAATTGTTTTAATAATTGACTAATATTATCAAGTTTAGGGGGTGTTTCAGATATATCTTTTTTTAATTGGTCAAATAAAGTTTCTTTATCTGCTTGTGTCATAGTTATTATATAGTTTTTAAATAGTCTGAAATATCACATTTACATTTCAACCATTTTTCTAATTCTATTAACTGATAAACTGCTTTAATGACAATAACTATTTCAGATGGTAATTTACATTCCGCAACTCCGGGTATTTTTAGAACATCAAGAAAACTAGTATTTGTGTAATTCGCATCTTTTGTCCAAAATATTCGAGAGCTATCATATATATTGTCTGCTAACAATATAGGTGCGTTCCATTTTTTCAAATAGTTTCTTAGCTTAATTTTATTTTGTTGTGCTCTATGTAATTCTTTTAAAACATTGAGTTGAGTTTTATTTAATTCAAATACACATCCGTAATCTATAAATGTTATTTTGTTTGTTTTTTTGTTGTAAATAAAATTACCTGGATTCATATCTCCAAATATTATGTTATATTCGTGAATAGCTTTAAAAAAAACCAATGCAATATTTCTACCTATTGCTTTTACATCATCTTTTGATATTTTTAATAAACACACTCCTTCAACATATTTGTATACAAAAACATTTTGTATTGATTCAAAATCATCAATTGGTTTTAAGAAGTCAACAATATCAATATTTGGAGAAAGTTTTTTATTTACAACATTACACATTTTTTTTTCATGATTTATATTTGTTTCCATAGAAATACATTTACATAAACTATTAACCATTTTAGGTAAATTAGAAGCAAATACACCTAATACATTACCAATACTATTAAAACTATGTATATCGTCTTTCATATTTTCTTTTGTAGATGTTAGAATTGTTTTTACGCATACGGTTTCTTCGTCATATATACCAGTATATATTATTCCAACCGTTCCTCTAAAAACCGCTTTTTTAGAAATATCAATATTATTCATTATTTCATGTGGTAATGCTTGATTTGCCAAAGGACATTGTTCTGTTGTTTTTTCTTCATATTTAGTAAATTGTCTTATTTTACCAATTAAACAATCATCTTCATGATATAAAAGTCTTTTAATGAAGTTGTATAACATTAGTTTAAATACTATTTTATCTTTGAATATTTAAAACGTTGGTAATCTTTAGATTATGGCATCAATATATTTGGCAATATTTATCTCAGATAACATAATTTCTTCTTCATTACCAATTTTAGGATTATATTCAACAATGTCAAAACAATTTATAGTGCATTTATCATTAATATTTTGAATAAGTACGCATAACTCATCTATATCAATACCATTTGATACTTTTGTTCCAGTGCAAGGCATAATTTTTGGTTCTAAACTATCAACATCAAAACTAATATAAAGATTTTTATTTTTGAAATTATTTATTAACATATTTTCTGTATATTTTCCCATATTAAAGCATTTAATATTGTTATTTTCAATAAAAGATTTTTCAAAAAAATCTAAATCTCTAAGACCCAAATATGTTAATTGTTTAAAATTTGGTTTATATTTATTAAATACAATATTTTTTTCCAAGCCGAATGCTTTTGCTAGTGGCATACCATGTGAGTTCCCCGATGGTGATGAATCAATTGTATTTATATCTGCATGAGCATCAATCCATAAAACATGCCCATTTTCTTTATACGTGTCAAAGAATGCTGGTATTGTTGCAGAACAAATTGAGTGGTCTCCACCTAATATGCAAGTTTTGTAATGTGAATCTGTTAATGATTTTTTTACTAAATTATTCAAGGAAACATAGCTATATTCATTTTCAAAATTTGTAATTAAATCTACATATTTTGGATTTTTAATATATTTTAAAAGACTAGTAGAACCCAATTCCACACCGGAAAGTTTTTGACCTGCTTTACAAAAAGCACTAATAACGTGTAATTGATTCATATAATTGAAAACTATTATAAATTTATTTGTATTTTGATCTTATATTTTGATGGATTTTGGAACACTAATAATATTTAATTTTTCATTGACATTATTTTGTTTAACAATATTACAAGATTTTTTAAAAAAAATACCATAAATATAGTCCAAATCGTAAGTTGGGGCTGCGAAATGTGTATTCATTGATTCATGATGACCCAAATGTTTACTCGGACAAACTAAACAATTTGGATATTCAACATCAATATTGAATGATGGACTATGAATTATTATATTAGATATTGATACAATACTGGCTGCAATATTTAGTTCATTTGAGTTTGGTATAATCATAATAGAGCCGATTATAAATGGCAACATATAAGCAAACAAATATTCATATGGTGAAACAGCCATTGCTATTACAGGACTAACATGAATTGAAAATTTATGATGAAATCTATGCATAAAAAAGAATTTTTTATTATGCATGATAATATGAGCAATCCAATATCCTATAGAATGTATTATTAGTAAACTGTTGATGTTAATTGCGGAAATAATATAATGATGATTGGTAGAATTGTCAATAAGATTATTTGTAACCCATGAATAAACAATAGGTCCATATATTATTGAATTGATAGTAGTATTAATCCAAGCACTATAATACAAATGAATTCCTTGTTCTTTTATTATTTTAGAAGCACTTTTTTTGTTCATTGTTTCTAATATTGCTGTTAATAATAATGTAGAGAATCCTAAAAATAATCCATTAATATTTTGATTCATTAATACTAATATTTTATTATTTTTATATATTTATCTTCTGTATTGCTTTATGTATTAAAGGGTTATAAGAGTAAGTTGATATATTAATGATAATGTAAATGAAGACTTCATCCAAGTTATTTGGCGGTTCGCATATATTGCATTTAACTGCTTTTGAAGATAAAAAAGATATTTTAGAGCATGTATATGCCCATACAAAAGTAACTCTTCCAGAAAAGGTTAAACCTATGAAATTACTTGGTAATAATAATATAGCTGTTTTATCGAAAGGTTATTATGCATTTGCTGTGCCAGATGATCTTGAGATTTTTTTATATTTCACAAAATATCGAGGAACAAATCGATGTTTTTTGATATGCAGACAACTTGGTGCCGGATTCACGCAACCAAAGGTATTATTATTGTTTCCTAATATAACCGATAATGAGATTTATTCTGGAAGTGGAACACTAATAGAAGCGACACGAGTATATGCGACTGATAATCGTTTTTTTATTTTACTAACAGATGTACAATGGTTTAAAGGTGAAAAAGTAAGTCAATTAAATATTATTGAAAGATTAAAAAAACTTGGAGAATTCATGAAAAACAGTTTTAAAGAAGATTTGCAACAGTTTCCTTTTAGACTTCAAATCGCTACACCATACGAACATTTGAATTTGTTGGAACAACGACTTTCTAATTTGCCATATACAGTAAATCGTATTTTATTTGTTCCACCGCATAAGAAAAGGGACGTACTTTATTATCCTCTAAGTCGTCAAATTCACTACTAAAAATTATTAAAATAAAAAATATATAAGAGGTTTCTGATTAGTATTAAATTAAAATATGAGTAAAGCTATTGGTATTGATCTTGGAACAACCTATTCATGTGTTGGAGTATATATTAATGATAGAGTAGAAATAATTGCGAATGATCAGGGTAATCGCACTACACCGTCATATGTTTCATTTAATGAAAAAGAAAGATTAATTGGTGACGCCGCCAAAAATCAGGTAGCAATGAATGTTCAAAATACAATATTTGATGCAAAGAGATTGATTGGTCGCAAATTTGCGGATTCAGCGGTTCAATCTGATATTAAACATTTTCCATATACAGTAATTTCTGGTGAAAACGATAAACCAATGATACAAGTAAATTACAAAGGTGAAGAAAAACAATTTTCTTCTGAAGAAATTTCATCAATGGTACTAACTAAGATGAAAACTATTGCGGAAAGTTATCTTGGTACTGAAGTAACCCAAGCAGTAATTACTGTTCCTGCATATTTTAACGATAGCCAACGTCAAGCGACTAAAGATGCTGGAACAATTGCTGGTTTGGAGGTTTTGCGAATTATTAATGAACCAACTGCTGCTTCACTTGCGTATGGTTTAGACAAAAACAAGGATAGTGGTGAAAAAACAATTCTTATTTATGATTTAGGTGGTGGAACATTTGATACGTCTATTTTAACTATTGAAGATGGTATTTTTGAAGTGTTATCAACAGCTGGTGATACACATTTAGGTGGAGAGGATTTTGACAACAAAATTGTTGATTATTTTTGCTTGGAAGTAAAACGAAAATTAAAAAAAGATGTTAAAACAAATCCACGAGCACTTCGTAGACTCAGAACTGCATGTGAACGTGCCAAGCGCACTTTATCGTCATCTACACAAGCATGTGTTGAAATTGATTCACTTATTGATGGTATTGATTTTAATTCAACAATCACTAGAGCTCGTTTCGAAGATATTTGCGCGACGGATTTTAGAAAATGTATGATTCCTGTAGAACAAGTTCTAAAAGATGCTAAAAAATCTAAATCTGAAATTGATGAAATCGTGCTTGTTGGTGGCTCTACAAGAATTCCAAAAATCCAGGCTCTTCTTAGTGAATTCTTTAATGGTAAAGAACTAAATCATAGTATTAATCCTGATGAGGCAGTTGCATATGGTGCTGCAGTCCAAGCCGCAGTATTAACTGGTCAAGATTCAGAAGGTCTAAGTGATCTTCTTCTTATGGATGTTGCACCACTTTCTATGGGATTGGAAACTGCTGGTGGTGTTTTTACGCCACTTATCAAAAGGAATACAACCGTACCTTGTCAAAAAACGCAAACATTTTCTACATATGCGGACAATCAACCTGGTGTATTAATTCAGGTTTTTGAAGGTGAAAGATCTATGACACGTGATAACAATTTGTTGGGTAAATTTACTCTAGATGGTATTCCACCAATGCCACGCGGTCAACCACAAATTGAAGTATCTTTTGATGTAGATTCAAATGGTATTCTTACTGTAAGTGCTGCCGAAAAATCAACTGGTAAATCTCAAAAAATTGAAATTAAGAATGATAAGGGTCGCTTGAGTCAGGAGGATATTGATAAAATGGTTTCGGATGCTGAGAAATTCAAAGCTGAAGATGAATTAAATGCATTAAAAATTGAAAAGAAAAATGGTTTGGATCAGGTAATATATACTGGTTTATCTGCAATTGGTGATAAAAATGAAGAATTAACAAATTATCTAAAAGAACAACAAGAATGGCTGAATTCTAATCAAGATGAAGAACCACTTGTATATGAAGAAAAAATGAAAGAAATTCAAGAAAAAATTCAATCGAGTATGCCTCAAGGCGAATCACAAGATCCATCACAAATGCCAACACAAGATCCATCACAAATGCCAACAGAATCACCAGTCGAAGATACTGGTCCAACAATTGAAGAAATAGATTAAATATAATACACAAAATAGATCACAAAATAAATTAGTATATACTTTTTAGAAAGTATATCTATAGTTTCCTTCTCATTCTTAATAAATGCTTTTTATTTCTCTTTCTAGTCTTTTTTCTGCCGCCTATGCTAGTTTGTGAGTTAGGGGAATCGGTTAATTCTTGTGTCATAGGCAGCTTGCGGTTGACGTCGTCGGCACTGTCGTCGTCGCTGTCGTCGTCGTCGATATTTTTTGTATTACTGGTGATGCGGGTGATGCGTCGCGGTCGTTGATGTGGGGGAGGCTTAATATTCTTATAAAAATTAGAGTCTAAATTATCAATTGCGTGATATACTAAAGTACCAGCCGTATTCGAATCCTTTTGTAAATTTTCAAAATTTTTTCTAATGTTTTGTCGTTCTTCCAAATAGGCTCTAAAAAAATTTAATTCAAATTTATCTTCATTTTCTTTTTTACCTTCTTGGACTTGATCTTTTTCAGCTATTTCTGCTCTTACAGTAGGCATATTTTCTTGTCTTGGCATATCTTTTATAGGGGTGCCATCGAATGCAGCTTTTGTGGCGGCATTCCGCAGTGACTCTGCTGTTGTACCAGTAGATTGAACAGGAATATCAAATTCTGGAATATTATTATAATTTTGTTTCAGATTTTCATGAAAACTATTCATTTGCCTATTAATTTGTGGCGCCTGCATTGAAAGCACTTGTTCTGAATTCAAAAAATTTATTTGTTCTTCTACACTATTTTTTAGCGTTACAAGTTGTGTATCGTCAGATGTAGTTTCTAATGACTCTTTAAAATTTGTAAGCCATTCAACATATGCTTTGATTAGTTTTGGCTTTGTTTTTGTTTCTTCAGGTTGAGGACCACTATATTGCCCCAAAAGCATTGCTTTTGATTTTTTATAACGATATATTCTAGTCATCAGAATATTGAAAATAATCCTGTTTAATATATCTTTATTCAGATAATGACACAAGATATCCAATATATAAACCATATTTTTTTCACCAATTAATGCGTTTATATCATCACAATTTCCGGATATGTTCCTTGCACCTTTTGGTAGCCATTTACTTGATAATCCTGGGTCTTTGTATATAATATTGTCTTGATTTTCAGATCCTTTTTGTGGTCTTTTTTCAATTATTGAATCTAATATTTTAATTTTATCTTGATTAAAACAATTCGCCCATGCAAATAGTTCTTTATTGAATTGTCTTATTCGTGTAATCGATGGAGAAAATTTAATAGTGTTGTCCTCGTATTTTTTGAGTTTTACAAATAAATGATCAGATTTAACAGAATTTGCTTTACCTTCACTTAGGTAATAACCATAATAATTTATTTTAAACATATTGCGACAAAATTCTGCTATTTTACGTTCAGTGTCATAACCCAAACAATTCAATATAAGTCTAGCATCTGTATCATTATACAGCCATATTATTTCTCCTAAATCCATACCATATCTTTCTATCTCTTTAACTCTATCGAAGATCTGGTCTTCAGCTACTTTTTTTTCGTTTTGTATATTAAACATATTGAATTTCCTAAAAGCATTATCAATTTGTGAAGATTCTGTTATATCGTCATATCCAACAAGCCATTCAATAAATTCTGTTGAATTCTCATTCCATTCCCTATAACTTCTTTTTACTTTTATTTCTTCGTTATAATTATCTTTATTGATTATTCTTGCTAAACCGCCACCAAATAAAAGCATAAAACCAAACGGTAAAACATGTTCATCCTCATTTTCATCTGACATTGATGTTGATACTCCTTTAGAAGTATCTATATTTGTTCTATGTATTTTTACTCCTGAAAACCAACTATAAAATTTTTTAAAATACTTAAATTTCTCTATTTTCTTTGACAAGTTAGTTTTGGCTGATTGTTCAATTTTTTGTTTTTTTGGATCTTGTTGATCTTGATTATTAAGAAAATTATTAAATGCAATTTCTGCATTATTTCTATCATTATATAGTCCATCTTTGACCAAATAGTCAAGTATTTTCTCCTTATCTGTTTCTTGAGAAAACAGTCTCACATAGTCTTTTAGTTCAAGACCAATAATATTATCATTTGGCTCCACATCAATATTGTCATCTTCAATATATTTTTCTAAATTGATATAAAAAGGAGCTTTATTGTATTCTTTTGGTGTTGCATCTTTTAAAGATCCAGCCATAATCATTTGTATTTGTGTCGAACCTGCAGATGATTCATGTTGCTTACGCGCGCCTTCAAGTTGTGTAGAAGTGCCTTTTTTAAATATTTTTGATAATGATTTAAATTCATTATCAGTAACTTTATTTTCATTTGTAACTTTATTTTCATTTGCCGCGTTGTACATATCATTAATAAATAAAAAAATTTATATTATTTTGTCTATTAATAATGAGAGAAATATTTGGATAATATGCAGGTGTTGTTTATTCTTTATATTTATTGCCACAAATTATAAAAACTTATACTACAAAGAGTGTAGAGGATTTGTCAGCTGCATCGTTGTGGCTAACATTTAGTGGTGGTTTGGGTATGTTTATATATTTAAGTGGAGAAAAGAATTTATATCCAGTCAAATTTAACAACAGATTATGCTTATTATCAATTATTATTCTTTTGGTTTTATATTACAAGTATAAAAAATAATTGTAAAATGTTAAATAATAAAATGAATTTACCATTAGAAATGGTGAAAGATATATGTGATTATGCTGGAATCTGTTGCTATATTTGTGAAAAACAATTATATCCTTGGAATATGATTTCTAATTCACAATTTTTATTATGCAATAAAGAATGTTATTTATAAATTAGAAATCTATTTTGTAAGAATTATCATTCAGCCAATCAAGGCTCGCATTTTCGGCATCTCCGTCTGCGGTCTTATTTCCAGCAACGGGATCTGTATCATGTCTTACGTCTTTAGTCTGTCGTCCGTCGTGCGTTTCTGCAATATAATCAAGATGCATACCAGTATTTGTATATTTATCTGATTCATAATCTATTTTATACCCTCTATCTTCTAAAATACCCAAAATCATTGATGTTATATATGAATATCTTTGAGTTTGATAACACATTATATCATTAGGAATTACAGGATGTATTAATGGATTCGGAGCAGATATTTGTTTAACATCATCAATTAAATCAAGACCGTAGTCCTTTAGTCCTGCGAGTCCCCAGGTCGGAGGACCATCGTATGTTTTTGTGTTTCTATTTAGTAAGCCAGCTGCCACTGCGCGACTATCATAAACAGTTCCAATCGGCGTATCAGGGTCATCATTATAATTATTTCCAGATAAATCTGTCCAATCAGTTGGCATTGCGGTCGAGGCGTATGGGTAGGTATACGGAAAATTTGAGCCTGTCATTACATCTTTCCTACCTAAAATTGCATGATTAAGAGAAACCGGTTGTACTTTTTTTTTAAATTCATCGACGTTCATATATGCATTTGGATTACCAGATGCATCCCAATAAGAGTTCCACATTCTGGTGCTTTCACCTCGTAAACCTTTTTCAAAATGTAAATTCCCGCTTCCCGGTCCAAAATTATCTTCAATCGGTATTCCGACTAAATTATCAAAATGATTTTTTTTGTTTTTCATGTCATTTATGACGTCATCAACTCCTATTTTTTCTCCATCATCGTTAACGAATCCTGCAACATCATTAGTTTTTGGATTTGTAATAATACCATCCCAGTGAGCAAAACGTCCACCGTCCCAATACATTTTATGTTCTGTGTCTACAGTACCATCTGGTTTTCTTGGAGTCAACAGTCTTTTATACTCTCTTAATCCAGCTTTCCCTGTATAATAAAAGCGCCGATCGTCTGCTCTATTTTTTCCTGCTTTCTCATTCATTAATGTGGCACTGGAGCCATTGCCCGAGGGGTCATTGAAGTCCCACGCACCATTGTGGGTATTGTTCACATTATCAAACCAAGAACCGGAGGGGTCGATATACCATTCATCAGGCCATTGGAGCGATCCAAAACCAGCCAGTGTCTCTGCATCTTGACCGTATCCAGCTTTATTTCGATCTTCCAACGAATAAAACCCATCTCTTCCCTCTAACATACTAAACTTGTAGTTAACTCTATTAGTTGACATATCGCCTCTCCATAATTTAGGATAATATGAATTATTTGGTGGTGTCACTGTTGCATCTGGAACGGGCCAAAAATCATCGTATGTTGTTCCAACACCCAATGTGTGAAGTATTTCATGAATAATAACCATAACCATCTTATTATGTTTGTTATCATTAATGTAATAATCTTCGTACCACTCCCCGCTGCCGTCAATTACGGCCTGGGATCTTTCTACAACACTATTAGATATAACGATTCTAGCAGGACTAACTATTGTTATTTCGTTGTCGTCGCCGTCGATGTATTTGGATTCTTGTCGAGCGACGGCAACTCCAGCAGAATTCAAATCGGCTTGTTCAATTGTTATTAAC
>MDSZ01246162.1_pt1 | contig 12442 bp, 13 predicted proteins | sample 811201 | NCBI WGS metagenome assembly MDSZ01 (sample SAMN05326647, study PRJNA326480) | marine metagenome | isolation source: seawater | place: Indian Ocean: North | collected 2010
AAGAAAACATGCCTTCTGCGTCGGTTCCGTATCCTTGTGCATGGGAACCCTGGCCTGATGCTGTTGCGTAATAACCTTCTGCGTGAGCATAATCACTCGTAACAACAGTACCCCACCCTTCGGCATGTGAATAGCTGCCAAGAACCCTAGTGGCATAACCTTCAGCATGCCCGCCAGCTGCAGATGCTGTTGCAAAATGCCCTTCAGCATGAGAACCTTGCCCAGATGCTAATGTGTTTTGACCTTCAGCATGCGCGACAAGGGCGGTGGCTTCAGTGAAGCTACCCTCTGCATGTGCATACATGCCAGATGCTGTGGTCCTAATGCCTTCTGCGTGTGAACCTTGATTACTGGCCACTGTATTAGAACCTTCGGCGTGAGCTGCTTGACCGCTGGCTGCTGTATTCTCACCTTCCGAGTGAGACCAAAAACCTGATGCGGTTGTTCTACTACCTTCTGCATGTGTGTACTGTCCGGAAACATTTGTCTCTCTTCCTCGTTTAGAGGATCCTGATACTGCAATGTCCCCTCCTAGAACAACCGCGCCTCTAGATGAATCACCTATAGAGTTTATAGATCCAGATACGAAAAATCCAACGTCTGTACCAGCCGATCCGTCGTAAGAAGCAGCAGCGCCTCCAGAAAGAAAGGTTACAAAAGGTAGAGTACTTGGGTCTTCACCACCATCTTTTGGAAGAAAGTGACTTGTTTTTGCACCGCCAAAACCATTAGCACCGTCTCCCTGAAAGCTAAGATAGTCAAAAACCCCTCCGCCACCAGATGCTCTGTAACCTTGAATTTTTGTAGACCCACCGGAGTTAGCACTTTGAGAATTGAAAAATGTTATAGAGTTTGTGTCGGATATTCTACCAATTCCACCCAACACGGAACCGAGCGCATCAGTTCTATTTAAAATAACATCAGAATGACCGACTAGTCTACTTTCGGCGTGAAGATTACCAGAAACTACAATATCACCACCGAAAACAGATCGAGAGTGAATGAGAGACGTGTCTTTTAGGGAACCAGCCCCTGACCTCGTTCCGGATACGTATAAGAAAACATCAGATCCTACGTTGTCGACACCGTAACTAATTCCCTGATCGCCTGCCAAAGAGAGAGAAGATGTTGTAACAAAAGTAGTTGGAACAGAGTTTGTATTGTCAACTTCGTTAAAAGAGCCTGAAGTAACAGATCCTCCTCCTGATCCTACTTCCGTGATACCTACACCGTTTCTAAAATAAAGCTTCGAAGTGCCGGCATCATCTTTCGCGTACAGGACAACCTGATCGGCGTCTACATCAGGATCAGTAGCTTTTTCAGCAAGGTATAATGCTCCACTAATATGGTGATCTGAATTTGTCGTAGTGTCTACTTCAGCAACTAATTTTTCTGCAAAAAATGTCCCACTTACAACAACGTCACCTCCAAAAAGTGTGACATTTGATCTATTACCCGTTAGGACAGAATTGTCGTTACCCGACACAAATAGAAAGACGTCTGACCCTACACTTCCTAACATCCCAGATTCGAAAGAACCAGCATGATCTGTTGCTGAAGAAGCACTGTATATCAAAAGAGCTGGTTTACCCTGCTCAGATCCTGATATTATGATTTTAGAAGTTCTTATCTGACTGGCTTTAAAATCTTTTGGCATTTTTTGCTCTCTTACGCTCCGTTAACAGCTTTTCTTATGACCAGCATGCTGATTAACGCTCTGTTGTTTTCGTGCTCTATAGGACTCAAAGGTGCTGACATTACATTTACACCGGGACTATTAAAATAAAAGCCGTCTGTAGTGACAGACCAATTAGGGTTTTTATCTAAAGAAATGTTGAAATGAGTTGATGAACGTTGTCCGCTGCCGTAGAGAACATCATCAATCATAGTCAGAAAAACAAACTCAGATCCATCCGGCCTGACGCCGTCAGAAATAATTCCTTGATTGACTTTATCACCATGTTGACCGCTGAGTAGCCCTATTCCAATTTCAAAATTACTTAGTTTCATGTAGAAGACACCACCCTTAAGACGACAACATCCACGTCTCCGGTAAATGGAGCACTAGCTTCTATTCGAACCTTTTCAGCAGATGTTCCAGCACTGTCCACTGCCAAGCTTACTTGAGCAGAATCATTACCTGACGTCTCTCTGGCACTCAATAATATCCGAAAGTTTGTATCATCGTAAGGAGCATCGAAAAATGCTTCCTTTTCTGACTCGTTATTGAAAGTAACAGTAAACACTTCGATTTGAAGATCAGCGTCTCCTCTGAAAGTCATCTTTTTTGGAGCCCTGACTAGAGGGTACTTTTTTGAGTACCTGTTTCTATCAAAGATCTTGCCCTTAACGTATGCCATTTCTACACCTCTCAGATAAATATGTGACTGTTAGAGTACCTTACTCGCATAAGTTGCTAGTGCAGATCTTTCTCCTCTTTCTAGATAAATGTACGAAGAAAGTTCACTGTCTTCAAACCTGTCAATAGTGATAGACAAACCGTTCGATCTCTTGTCTAAGTAGGGTGTGTCTATCTGATCTGTATCTCCCATGAGCACAATTTTAGAATTTTCTCCAATTCTTGTTATCACAGTTTTGAGTTCGTGAATGCTGGCGTTTTGAGCCTCATCCACAATTATGAATGCATTATTGAAAGTTCTTCCTCTAATGAAAGAAAGTGGTGCTATTTCTATTTGGCCCTTGTCTAGCATTGCTTCAAAATAAGTCTTGTCCTTAAAGTGGTGCCTAAAATTATCCATTAGCGGAGACATCCATGGCTCCATTTTTTCTCTGACATCGCCTGGTAAAAATCCGATGTCTTTACCCACAGGCTCGATATTTCTGGTCACTACAATTCTCTCGTATTTTCCGGAAAGCATTGCGTCTAGACCGGACATCAAAGTCAAAAACGTCTTACCCGATCCTGCTCTTCCTGTAATGCAAACCAAAGGTATTTTGTCATCGTTTAAGACGTGTAAAGCGAAGTGCTGCTCTTTGTTTCTAGGTTGAACATCTGTGCTTAATTTCTTTTTATCCAGTAGATGTAAATTACCTTTTTTGTGTATGCAAAGTGCTGACTTACCTTGAGAGTCACCGCTTACGACGACAAACTCGTTGGCATTGAAGCTATCTGAAGGGTATTCAATAAATCCTTCACTATACAAAGAATTTATTTGAGAATCATCGACTTTTAGATTTCTATTAGTTTCATCATAAACCTTCTCATTGGTGATGTGATCCTTATAATAATCTTCTGCTTCTAATCCCAACGCATCACACTTAACTCTAAGATTTATATCTTTTGTAATGACTTTGACTATCGTATCTTCATTTTTTAACTGCAGTGCAGCAGAAATTATCTGATTGTCACCTGACTTTTTGTCTAGACCGTGTATGATATCGGGATTTTCAACTAAAACTCGTACAGTCTGGTCTTCTTCGTCAATCATGACACCTTGATCGAGTCTTCCCATTCCTCTTAAAAAATCTAAAAATCTATTGACATATCTAGCATTCTCTCCTAACAGCCCGGGCTTTTCTTTAAATCTATCAAGCTCATCTAGGACAACTAGAGGTATGACGACGTCATTTCCACTAAAAGAGTGTATCGATTCTTTATCATAAAGAAGGACTGAAGTATCTACTACTAAAATTTTTCTAGAACTCATTGTAAATTTTCCTGTTCGAATCTAATCTTATTGTAAATAGCGGAGTAACATGAGTAATACAAAAGATTATAAATGTGTTTTAGATGTAAAAAATAAAGAAGATCCTTGCCGACAAAAAGAGTGTAGGCATTGGATAAAGTGTGGTGGGGATTTGAACTGTTCAATAATAGCCTCAGAAGAAGGGCCCAAAACGCTTCAGCAAATTGGTGACTATTACGGAATTTCTAGAATGAGAATTTGTCAAATAGAAAAGTCTCTTTTGGAAAAACTTAGAAACTCCAATCTTCTGAAAGAATTTGGCCCTTACGATTCGTTATCCTGACAACATGCAGATTGCAATTAAGCCAGGAACTTTTTCTTTTATGTATACACCTGAAAAAAGCGTGTCAGTTCTGCCGCCTACATAAGAAAAAGCTGCTTCTAAATTTTTAGAAACTTTAGGATCAGAAGCCATTTCTGTGTTGGGAACTAACAAAAGCGTGCCTGTTTTTGTGTGAGCCGGCGGCGCCGGACAAGGAGAAGACTTGATACATCCTGAAAGGACTGCAGCACCTAAGTCTCTTCTAGAAGTGTCTCTTATAACCGTAGTTCCTATCACATGTCTACCAGGAGTTGAAAGACACTTTTCCAAATCCTTTGAGTCAAAAGTCTGAACATCAGAATGAGTTGCAGCCAGCTTAAAAACTTGACTTAATAGTTTAGCAAAATTTTTATTTGCCACTGGAAGAAGTCCTAACATTCCAACTTTATTTCTTAAAAGTTGCAGCTGTCTTTCATTGTCGATGATAATGTGTGGGTGAACTTTGACATCATCAATAAGACTTTCGTAGTTGTTCTTGATGGTGCTATTTAACAGTTCTTGAGAACTTGGTTTCGTGACAATATAGACAACTTTGCCGGTAGCGCTGATAGACTTAAGATATCGCTCTAGGCTGCTATGTAATACAGAACAAGCTGATCCCGTTCCTCCTCCACCACCTGCTAGAACAAAAATCCAATCCGGGGTCCCGAGCCTTGCTCTAACAGCATCTTCAACTAGAGCACTATTCTCTCCTAAAATTTGTTTTCCTAGCTTCACGTCCTTACCAACACCATCAGCGCCTGGTATTAAAAGAAAGTTGTTTTCGTCCACACCGTCCGGCTGATCTTTAACTGTTGTGTTAACTAAAAGTGTTCTAGAAAACCCTACATCGATGAATGCTTTTGCCAACTTGCCTCCGCCGCCACCCACACCAACAAAAGAGCATTCAATTGCACTCTCGGCAGTGTTTTCGGGTAGCAGTTCAGATGTGTCTTCTACAACATCTTCTGTGTATGCATCAACAAAATCAAACTCATCATCAAAGTTACTCATTTGATTTTTCCTCCTAAGTTCTTTTATACTGTCGTGGTCAAAGTCACATGATCTTCTAGTCTTTTTTTCTTTCTTTTGCCTCTTTCTAGATTTGACAAAAGAAGAATTGACTGAACTTCCCATGTTTTACACTTCAGACTATTTTCCAGCCTTCTCTACTGCGATGGTTGTTTTTACAAGTTCAGCAGACTTGTTCTTAAGAAGTCTAAGACCCCTTCTAGCTCTAACGCCTGCTGATGCGTTTCCATTTGCATTCTTCATGACATCCAAATCAAGTGATTCTACTAGTGTCTTGATTTCGGTCCAAAGGTCCAAGATGTTGGGATTATTTGAATCTGACATTTTTTTCTCCTGTTAAATTTCTATCTTAGTTTTGTTCACTTCTTGATTTCCATCCAAAGCATTCGCTATAGAAATCATCATATCTCTGTTTACTAACTCCAGAGACAAGAGTTTGATTATTCTCTGTATTTGTTGATCATTAACTCCAAAGTTTAGTATTTCATGAACAATCTCTCTAGCTTTTATTAGATCGAGCATTTCACCTTGATCAACATCTTTTTGATTTTTTTCTTCTTTTGTTTTCAATTCAAACGCCATTCTTATGTGTATACGATTCTATTCTAAATTTATTTTCACTTATGAAACGCAAAATCTTTCCTTGAACGTGATCGTCTAGTTCTTCACGTGACAAAACTAAAGTTTCATCCCACATATTGTTATCGATGATAAACTGTGTATATTCATAGTCACACAAATCTTTGTCGTATTGAGAAAGAAGTTCAAACAGTTCTGAAGACATTGAGTATTTAAAATCGCTTTTTGATAAAATTACTGTATCCTCTTTTCCGGTAACAATTTCAGATTTGCAAATATCATAAACTTTGTGGACCGCACCGCAATTGTTACAATTAGCGTACTTAACACCTACAGTGTCACTATTATCAATAATTGAAAAAACTACAAACTTGTGAAAAACAGGTTCTTTGGCTTTTCTAAATTGAGGTAAAATACAGTGACACTGTACTAGATGCTTAATACCCTTCATTTTAATCCATGGTTTTTTCGACTCGATTAAGTAAACTGTCGAACTGAGCATAAACCGTTTTTGTTACAGAATTTTTGACTTTCTTGATATCTTCTTTCTTGAAGCCTTCGCTGAACAAATCGTTAACTACACCACTGATTATAACATCTCGTGTGTCAAGGATCGTTTTTAATACTTCTGTTTTTGAAGCCATTACTTTCTCCTTTAATTAGCTGTAATGGATAACTATTAACAATAATTATCTCTCTTGTAAAACTAAGCAGCCTAAACTAGAAAGCGAGTTATTGACAGATAAACTCACTTTTTGACTTACTTTCCACGCTTTTTGTGTGTAGACGTTGCCCTTACTATCATAAACACAGCCGGAAAGTGCTGCCTCTTTAGACAGTTTCATCCCTAGTTTAAACCTGTCTTCTAGTAAACCCATTAGATTTTTATAGTGACTAGGCATTACTATGTTAGCCCTTCTGGAAGAAGAATCAATTCCTGTCACTTCAACAGACACATTTTTCAAAACAACGTCTTGATCGTAATCGATATCATTAGATGAGAATGTTTTGAATACATGTACGTTTTCTAATCCAAAATAATTTTCTTGATTCTCTACTTTAGACCAGTCTTTTTCTTCGCGCATGACTATGGGAAAGACGTGCATCTGTCCCTTAGAGTGATTTTCTGACAAAGTTAGTGAAACTTCTGGACCGTAACCTCTTGCAAAGATTGCAATGTTTTTCTTGGAAGAAAAAGCTGACTGCAAGAAGTGGTCTATTTCACTAACTCTCTCTATTACACCATCGTAAAAGATGAGACCACAGTTTTCCAAAGTCCTACGCTTAGTTTGGAACATCTCAGATAAACCACCTTTTATAGAAAATGCCGATGTGGTCTTTATAGTAGGAAAAAAAGCATAATCAGAGCAGCTTAGATTGATCTCTGAATCAATCGATCCTTCATGAATGATGGTTTGTATGGCTTTGCCAGTGATGCCCATTCCTACGTAATTCTTTATAGCCCCAGACATAGTTGATCTGTCTACTCTGTGTGATTTACTAAGATTATCATCTATAGAATCGTTTAGCAAAGATTTGCAGACTAGAAAACCTGCACCAGCAGCAAAGGATTCAGCTGTCAGAATAGATTCTAAAATAATATTTCTCACTCCACACACACTGAAGTTTTCGGGATTAGTTTGAGAAATGACTCTGACAATATCAGCTTTTTGTGCTCTAACAGGTCGTCCACCATAGTGAAATGTCATCGATCCTGATTCTATTTTTTCAACAATTCTTTTAATTTTTCTAAGAAAAAATATTATTGATGTTTCAACAGATGTGTCTACTTTTGTGTATTGCTTAGAATTCATGGTGCTTAAATTTCAAAGCTTTCTTTTTTCTAGAAAGTTAGGAAGGTTCTTGATCTGTTTCTTTGTCTTGAGAACCTACACTATAACAGAATCTACAGATTGCTCCACCTATACCTGCACACAAAAGTGACATTCCAAGAATCATAATACCTTGGGTGATCATATATGTTCCTGATAGAATAAGTCCTTCGGATGCACCCATTGTGCTTTTCATTCTAGCTATCTCTCCACAGGTTATTAGAAGCGTATGCAAGTATTTCTTCTGCACTATCTGCTGTATAGCCATAATCATCGATCATAGTTTGAACCATCTCGCTGTATTTCTTTTTCTGCTCATCGTCTCTTGTCTTGGACTTTGTGACGATTCTTGCCATATCTTTAACAGAAGAAATTAGATAGGACTCTATAGCTTCTTTGAGAGGCTCGTAACTTCTATAGTCGATCTTTGTGCCTCTTCTCATTTGAGCAAACATATAAGCAGTAACATCGTGCCTGAAGCCATCCTTTGAAGAACCTGTGATGCCTATTTGTTCTTCGATAGATTTCATATAGTTCTCATCAGGATCTCGCTCTTCTTTTGTGACTCTATCTTTTAAAGTTTGCTTAGTAACGTATGCTTCAGCATTGTCAAGATAAGAATCGAATAAAGACTGAGCCTGTTCCTCGTATGCACTTACAAATGCCTTTGCGATTTCATTCTCAAGAATCTTAAGATATTCTTCTCTTACTACTTGTTGAATTATCTGTAGACACCTAGTCTTAAATTCTTCATCTACAATCTGCTCCTTAATCATGCTTGTCAATGATTCCATGACGCTTACAGGTGTAATGATATCAGAATCAGAGTCAGTTAGAGCGTTATCTAAGGCTTTAGTGATAAATCTTGTTGAAATACCGGACATTCCCTCATTAGATGTTTCTTCCCTAAGATCTTTAATGTCTACCTTTTTAACTCTTCCCTTTTCGATAACTTCTTCACCGTTGTAGATTTTCATCTTAGTAAGAAGGTCACACTTTCCAGATTCCTTTAAGCGACTCATGACTGAGAACATCGCAGCAACTTTGATAGTATGGGGAGCTATGTGTGCCTTAAAGTCAGAAAGGCCCAACATCTTTTCGTAAATTTTGACTTCTTGATCAAGCTCAAGACAATAAGGTACGTTTATCTTTACAATTCTGTCTAAAATTGCTTCGTTTGTGTGTTCACTTTGAAAACGGTTCCACTCAGCTTCGTTGCAGTGAGCAAGAATCACTCCGTCAAAATGAAGCATATCACTCTTTCCGGGGGATGGAATTCTCTTTTCTTGTGTCGCTGTAATGATCGTGTGCAAGAATTCAATCTCGTTTTTAAAGACTTCAACTAATTCTACAATGCCTCGGTTACCTACATTAAAAGCACCGTTTAAAGAAAGTGCCCTTGGATCATCTTCTGCATATTCATCAAGTTTGGAGATATCAACACTTCCGATTAGAACGGAGACATCTTGACTATTTGCATCCATAGGAGGAACAGATGCAAGTCCTCTCCTTCCTCTTTGAGAAAAAGTGGTTTCTTTTACCGGATAGTCTTCATACTTTCCCTTGTAATTTTCTATAAGATCGTAACGAACTACTGGGCTGATGTCTCCATCGATATTGACACCAAGCTTGTCAGAAAATGTATCCCTTAGGCTTCTTGGTATTAGCTGCAAAGGTTCACCTCTTTGAGGATCACCGTCTAAATGATAATAAGATTCACCTTCTAGGCCCCGTTTAATATGTTCAGTCAGAGCTGATTTACCTGCACCGACTGGCCCCATCAAAAGAAGAACTTGTCTGCTTTCTTCTCCTCTGTGAGCGGCAGACTTTAGAAATCTCATAATCTTCATGACTACTTTTTCCATTCCAAAGAAGTGATCCTTGAAATAGTCATAAACTTTTATGTTGTCGTTATCGAAGACTCTGGATTTTCTAGGGTCTGAGTCTTCCATTGACTCAAAACCGTGCTTTACGAGAGCATCGTAAAGTCTTTGGTGGCCAGTCTTAACGATTGAAGGATCGTTTTGCACTAACTCAAGATAGTCAAGAAAAGTACCTTCAAACTTTTCTTTTTTTCCAACTTCTCTTTGAGTCTTTATAACTTCTAAGAATTCTTTTTTGATACTCATGTTCTAATAATACTCCAAACCTAATTAGGCGTAATCTATATTTCCCACATTTCTTCTTCGATAAGAGTAAAAAGTTTCACCTCATCACCCCACAGAGTACGTATGTGCCGAACAACTGCATCGGCATGATCGAGCTCTAGGTCTCTTCCATCGTGCTCATGGCGTACAATCAATGTATTGTCTTCTTCTATTTCGTCAATGTAAACCACAGGTATGCCGTTTGTCCCGATATTTGTTATCAAATCATCTCTAATTCTCATCCATCCGTCGTCATCGTGTATGTCATCGATTGTAAAACCCACCTTATTTTTTTCTGAGAACGAAAATAAACCAAGTTTTTCGCAAAGTTCGTGAGTAAGATATTGCCTAATGAACGCCACATCATGTGAAGATTCCCTAGCAATAAAAGCTTCTTCGATTCCGTGTTTTTCTATGATATCCTGAAAGATTACAAACCCAAGGTGATAAGGATTTAAACCACCTAAATGGGGTCTGATGACTTGATTGTGCATCTTGATGAAAGGTATATGCCACTCCTGCGGCAAATTTAATTCATGGCAAAGAGTATAGTGCCAATAAGAAGCCCATCCCTCATTCATGATCTTTGTCTGAATCTGCGGGATAAAGTATCCGGCACCATCTCTTACGATGTTGATAACATCTCGTTTCCACTCAGGCATGTTTCGCGAATGCTCTGAAATAAAACCTAGCAGATCATATTCCGGCTCAAGTGGAATCTTGTTCAAATCAAAATTTACGTATTCACCATCTTCGTCTTCCTTGATCAACTTGGTGTATTTCTTGACTAGTTGCGAACGTGACTTTTTGATTCTTCCGTATCGATCTGTTTGAAACTGTATTGCGTGTGCAGCATCCAAAACCGCTTCGACTTCTTCAATCCCAATCGTAGGATCTTCTACATAACCTTGAATCCTCTTTTTCGCGCTGCGTAACCTACCTACAATTGTGCCTGGTCGCGTTTCTTTGAACATCCTATTATTCTTAAAGAAGTCAGAGTGACCAACACAGTGTGCCATTATCAGTATCTGAAGGTATGCTGGGTTTTCTCTCATCAAGTATGCGATCGAGGGATTACTATTGATAATCAACTCGTACGGCAAACCTTCCATACCCAGGTTGTACATGGTTCGTGTTCTTTCGAAACTCTTTCCATAGGACCAGTGACCATAGTGAGTTGGCATGCCGTGATACGCCATGTGACCAATCATCGAATAGTAATCACAAACTTCGTAGGTGATGGGAAACCAGTCTAGACCTTTTTTCTTGGCCAGTTTGGATATCTTCTCATCCCATTCTTCTAATAGCTTAAAATCCCAATCCATCATTTACCTCCAAAGAACTTCTTGAAAGCGGGCCACACTTCTTTCTTGTTATTCATGCGTGACATCTTTAGTTTCTTGTCTGCATGGGGCTTATAGACATTTGAAAGTTTGCTCATATCCCAGGAAGAATCAGACCTATATTCAACCTCAGGACCGATTTCGCAGTAACCGAACATCTGAGCGACGTTCTTAAGCCTCTCTAAGAATCCCAGTGTTTTCTCAGTATCATCCGGCCAATTATCTCCATCAGAACATTGAAAAACGTAGATGTTCCAAGAGTTGGGATGAAAACGTTTTCTGATTATCTCATCAACCAGACCTAAACCAGAAGAAACCATCGTACCACCAGAATTTCCACGGGTAAAGAACTGATCTTCATTCACCTCGTATCCTGAGGTATCGTGCGAAACAAATACGATTTCAGTGTGGTTATACTTGGATCTGACGAAATGGTAGAGAAGAAAGAAGAAACTTCGTGCGAGAAACTTCTTGTTTCTGGTCATCGATCCTGAGATATCCATTACAAAAAAGATTACTGCGTTCGAACATTCCTTGATCGATCGCTTGTAGTGGTTATAAACCAAGTCTTGATCGTGGAAAGAAAACTTCTCTTCTTCGTCGAAGTTCTCTCTTCGGCTAGCAGCCTTTTTTCTCTTGATCCGTTGAATTGCAGTTTTCTTCTTATTCAGCCGCGGCAAGATACCTTGTGGACGATATCCCTTCTTCTTGATCTTCTCGGACATGACCTTCTTCAGAGACTTTCTCTCAAGGTCGGGAAGTTCTAGATCTGCGAACAGGTGATCTGCAAGTTCCTCAAGGGTGATTTCAACATCATAGTATTCCTCACCTGCTTCTTGACCCGGTTTGTTGCCAGGTTGTTTTTGTTTTTGTTGACCTTCGCCGATCTTTTGTCCTCGGCGTACTTCTTTGCCGGGTGCAGAACCAACTCGTTTGTTATTCTCGTTGTTACCGTAAACGAATCTGTATTCTTTAATTCCACGGACAGGAATCTTGATTTTCTTCTTTCCATCCTGTCCAATGATTGATTCATCCGCAACGATGTTATGAATTCCTTCTTTGATCGCACGGTCGATTTTCTGCTTGTGTCTTCTTCGGTCCGAAGCGGATCGATCAGCAACGGTTTTGTGTTCCCTAAAGATTGACATTCTCGAACCTCACTTCAGCTCTACGTTTCCTCACAGTAATTGTAGTATACTTTTGAGGAAAGTTTCACTCTTATTTAAATAGGTTTATTCTACTCTATTTGATGCAGAGTTTAAAATCTGTTGGAAAAAGTCCTGAATTGATTCGATAAAATTTGCCCCAGTCTGAATCCAAAATGTAGGTAACTGCAGTATCGTCTTCTGAACGAATAGATCTACCGATTGACTGGATGATGGTTTTTGTGGTCTGGAAAGGATACCACCACTTCCATTTGTGCATACGCTTCTTCACAAGTTTATCGCCCAGGAAGGGATAGGGAATTTTGCAAAGAACTTGGAATCTTGACGCATCGCCT
>MDSZ01237270.1_pt1 | contig 12441 bp, 18 predicted proteins | sample 811201 | NCBI WGS metagenome assembly MDSZ01 (sample SAMN05326647, study PRJNA326480) | marine metagenome | isolation source: seawater | place: Indian Ocean: North | collected 2010
CATGAGTATATTGTCAATGGTATGGCTGTATAATGATACAGGAGATACTTCCAAAGTAGCGGACTTTTCTGAAGGAATATTATGGTTGGTTTTGCCGTCGACACTAATTTTCATATTTGTTCCATATTTGTTAAGGAGAGATTGGAGTTTTGAGGCTGCTTTGTCTTTAGGTATTATTGCCACTATTATGACTTATCTGCTCGGTATTTATCTCGCCAACAATTTTGGCAGCACTACTATGTGATGTTTCATCAACTTGAAAAAGGACTTGCATCCCGGCGCCAAATATGGCATCTGTTGGTGAACTAAGGGAAAATGAAGAGTTTCGTGATATGTTGAGAGAGGCTGAGGCTCGCAAAAATCTGTGGGAAAATCATTACAATAGTGCCAAAATGGATCGAAAATCAAATGCAGAGGCAATTAGGAATATTACTGCTTTACGCGGTGTAATCAAAACTTTAAGATGGTCTCTAAATCTTAATGATTCTAATGGTATACCTATACCTCATCCATTAGATTAACGCCGTAACCTTCAAGAGATATTTAGTGATAATCGATATACTAATCATAATCAATCAGTCTACGTTGATTTTTTGGTTTGTTTGGGAGAATCGTTTTCCTCATACTGGTATTTGTAGAATTTTCATTCTCAACTGTAGTTTGAGGTTTTTCTTCTATAACCAGTCTTTCAATTTCATCTAAGATAAAATCTCCAGCATCTAAAGAATTTACTTTGAAATCTCCAAGAATCTCTTTACTAGATGGTGTCCTTCTTGGTAATCTTGATTGCTTCTTCATACGTTCTAATGTGTTATACATAGCGATTTCTCTTTTGGCAGCAGCATGTTGAACATATTCATCACGGGTTTCTTTTGTGATTAATACATGAACATCCCCATCACCCTCTCTTGCAGTCCTACCTCTACGCTGAATAGCCCTTATTGCACTCGGGACCGGCTCATATAGAATTACACAATCAGCAGCAGGGACATCTAACCCTTCTTCGCCAACAGATGTTGCAATCAAGATGTTTATTCTACCTTCTCTAAATTTATCCAGTTGTTCGATTTGTTCTTTTTGTGACATTCCTATTTGCTTACCTTTGCTACTTTGGCCCACAAATTTCCCAGGATTTGCTCCCTCGATTTTAGATAATATTTCAATTAGCATATCTACAGTGTCTCTGTATTCTGTGAAAATTATTATTTTACCCGAAGAATTTAGAGATTTATTGACTAATTCGGAAACAATATTTGGTTTAGGATGCATTTCATTACAATTATTGTAATCTCTTAGTACTTTCATAACCGGCGGTAATCCTAGAAAACGTTTTGTCTTCTTCTTATTATCTTCTAATGATCTTTGTAAGTACTTACTTGCGCATATTATGCCCTGAGTTGAAATCAAGTCAATTAATCTATGAATTCTTCTAAGATCGCTTATCCTTCTAGCAGCATCGTATCCTCTGACATTACCCCTACCTATAGCAGCACTAGCCCTTCTTTGTGCTTCTTCAATAGCAGCAGTTGTAATAATGCCTTTGCTTGTAAGAAACCCTCCTCTGCGTAACAACTCTGCTTCATCGTTTTCAAGAATTTTTAGAGATTTTAGTAATGATTCAAGATTTTCTTCAAGGCTCAAATAGTGATATTCAATCTCCATTGAAGTAGAATAAGGTGCAACTAATTCATCATCTCGTCTAGAAACATGTAATCTTTCTATGCCGAGTCTTTCAATTATTTCTAGAACCTTTTTTTCTTTAACTCCTGGAGACGCAGTAGCGGCAAGAACAATTCCGTTAGGATTTGAACTTTGGTAAAGGTCGCCTAGCTCGGCCATTGAATCAGAGCCAGTGGCATGATGTGCTTCATCGAAAATCAACAAATCAACGTCTTTCAATGAGATTCTTCCATCTCTTGCATCGTTTCTAATTACGTGAGGAGTTGCAAAGACAAGTTTTGCATTTTTCCATATGTCTATTCTTTTATTAGGACTTATTTGTCCAGTAAGTATCACAATTTTCTCATGATTAATCACTAGCATTTCTTTCGCCATTCTTGATTGTTGATCTACTAAACCAGTTGTGGGGGCAACAAGCACTATTTTACCTGGTTTTTCCATATAGTGTGCCATAGCCATCCACTGTACAGCAGTTTTACCAAGGCCTGTTGGCATTACAAGTAAAGTAGATCCACTTAACGCCTCTTTAGCAGCAATAAGTTGGTATGCTCTTGCTTCAACACCATCATTGAGGTATTTGTGTGATAGAATGGGTTTTTCGGCGTTTTCAATATGATTTGCATCAATTTCAAGCGCCATGTTGCTTGCTGTCGTCACTTGGCCTTATTGATTGCCATGACCAATCGTCAGTCATAAGAGGGAGTCTATGTACAGGTATACTATGGAGGAGGCTATTCTTGAGGCGGAAATCGTTGAGTTCGCAGACGTTAGTCGTAACTCTACAAAAACACTCAATGCTATTCTTGGCTCAACAATTGCAGTCTCAATAGTATTCATTATGCTTGTATTTGCTTTTGGTGAAGCAGTTTCTACTACGTTGACAGATTCACAAGAAAACACTAATGTGCGCGTCCCAATCTGGGAGAGAGGTACTCTCGAATATATCACAAACCAAGATAATGGTTTTGTTATGGAACAAGGACCTTACAGTTTACTTGAAACTTCTAATGAATGGAATTCTACACACGTCTATGTTGAATATGAATTGCCTCTTGAAGAGGGGGGAGCGGCACCTAATGGTAAAATCAGCCTAGGTTATTGGCGTCCAAATGTTCCTGAGGGTGTAAAGGTGCCTGTAATTGCAGAATTCGGCCCGTATTTTAAGGAGCCATCGGTAGAAACCGATGTAGTGGAAGCGCCAGGTTCATGGCTAGGACAGATGATTATAGATCAGTTGTTGCCACATGGATACGCATTTGCACAAGTTAGTGTTACAGGAACGGGTGCTTCAAATCATTGTATGGATTTGATGGGTAATGCTGAGCAATTAGGAAATGATGCAGCAGTTTCTTGGCTTGGTAGCCAAGAGTGGTCAAATGGCAATGTGGCAATGATTGGAAAATCGTATGATGGCTCAACTCCGTGGCAAGCAGCAATGTTTGGCAACGAGTATCTAAAGACAATAGTTCCTATTTCTGGACTGATTGGTGTCAAGGAATTAATGTGGAAAAATGGTTCAAGTGAAGCTAGAGCACCAATTATGCATAATGGCGTATATGGTTCATATGGATTTGATGGCGATGAGGAAGATTATGGTAACATGTGTCCTGATTACATCATAGGTCCAGGGACTGGTGTCAGCGCTTGGATGTTTGGAACTGAGGTTGCAGGTACATATTGGGAAGAAAGATATTTCTTAGATCGTGTACTTGATAATTACAAAGGTTCGGTATATCTTATACAAGGAATGCATGATTGGAATGTAGATCCTCACATGGCTGTTCCCACGATTAATGCATTAAAGGACCGTGGAATTGAGGCTAAAGGCCTATTTGGGCAGTGGGATCATGATTACCCAGACCGTCCAATTCAGTTAGATGATCGTTCCGATATAGGGGGATATGGCGGCGAAGCATTCCCTGAAATGATAAGATTTGATTGGATGCAGGATTTGTTAGAATGGTTTGATTGGTACCTGAAAGGCATCGGCCGTCCGCCTCTATTAGTTGTCGAGATTCAGGCAAATCAAGGGTCATGGAGGATAGAGGATAGATATCCTGCAGATAATCTGGAAGAAGTTGTATTTGATCTTGGCACCAGCATGTCAAGAATATCAGGTGGACCTACTGTATTACCTGACGCTAACACTGGCCCTGTTTATGAGACAGAACCGCTATCAAATGACTTGTATATCCAAGGCAACCCTAGATTCCATGTTGATGTGACAACTTCTACCGTTGGTGGTCAGTTATTCGCTCTATTGGAAGATTGCGACGACACGGGAGAATGTATCCATATTGGGCATGCAATCATGGACTTACGTTATCACGAAGGAGGAGATGATTTATCGAGCTCATGGACTCCATTATTTGAAACAATTAATGCAAAAATGGAGTTTTTCCCATTAGATGCAGAAGTTTCAGCCGGGCATACTCTACGACTTTCTCTGACATCTACTGGTGAAGATTATTTGCCTGCAAGTACTTCTAGTGTTGTTACTATACAGGAGACTGAAGGCTCAACCTTACAACTTGACACCTTTGATCCGAACGCAAAAAGATATTGGGAGCCACCTATTTGCACTCATGAAAGATGTTTGTAAATTGAGATATTTTGATGTAAACAGCAGCGGCTCTATGCCTCATTCATAACCGAACCACTCATATATGGGTGGCAAGTCGGCGAAATGCTCTGAAGGTGAGTGGCCAGACATTGTGGGCAATGCATAGCATCCCGTTACTCTTGGTCCCATTCGTGGACTGAGAGCCGGTGTCACGGCCTCTCCCTAACCGGATGAGCCTCTGTACGCCTCTTATCGGGAGGCCTATTCAGAGTAACAAAACATGGAGGCCGAAAAATATGGCAAAACGCAGTCACCCAAGACGTGGTAGTATGGCATTCAGTCCGCGAAAGCGTTCTGCACGCCATTTTGGTCACGTAAAATCGTGGCCAGAAACCGATGCAAGTGAAGTAAGAGTACAAGGATTCGCAGGATGGAAAGCCGGAATGACACATGTAATGTCACGTGATTTAAATCCAAGATCTACAAGTGCTGGACAAGAAGTAAGAGTTCCTGTAACTGTCGTTGAAGTACCAAAAATGAGAGTACTTGGCGTTAGAGGATACAAGATGACTCCTTATGGTAAACAAGCCGCTGGCGAAGCTTGGGTCGACGCTGAACAAATTTCAGAATCATTTCCTGAATTATTCAGGAGAGTTCAATCACGCAAAGAGCACGACTCTGAGAAACATTTCCAAGCTTTAACAGATGCTGATCTATGCGAAGTTAGAATTATCGCAGCAACACAACCCCAATCAATAACCGGAACTCCTTCCAAAACACCAGAAGTAATGGAATTAGGCCTAGATGGTGGCGATTCTAATGCAAAATTAGAATGGGCTAAAGAGAATCTAGGAAATGAAATTAGTATTTCTGATGTGTTTGAGGAAGGAACTTATGTAGACGCAGTTGGCGTTACAAAGGGATACGGCTGGCAAGGAGTAATTCGTAGATTTGGTGGTAAATTACAATCACACAAGAACTCAAAGAAGCGCCGACAACATGGAAACATGGGTGATTTTGGTACAGGTTATGTTCGTAAAACAATTCGACAAGGTGGTCAGACAGGTTATCATCAAAGAACTGAATATAACAAGAGAATATTGTCTATTGCTTCAGCAGAAGATAAGGCGATAACGCCAGCAGGCGGTTTCCTACACTATGGCGAAGTAAATTCAGATTATGTTTTGGTAAAAGGTAGTCTTCCAGGTCCTGCAAAACGCCTAGTTCGATTCCGTGATGCCACAAGAGGTTCTGATAAACCAGATCATCCATTCGAAATAACTTATGTTAGTACATCTAGCAAACAGGGGGTATGAAGTTGAAGGTTGCAGTACACAATATCAATAATACCATTGAGCAAGATGAACTTGATGCTGGAAGGTTACAGGAAGTTTATGAGATCGGTGTAGAATTAGGAAAGAAGGTACAACTTCCTTCCGCATTTTCTTCAGAAGTTCGAAAAGACTTGGTAAAACTAGCAGTGGCAAGTGCTCGAGCGAACCGTCGTCAAGCGTATGGTTCAAGAGCTCATGTTGGTAAGAAACGCCCTATGGCTGGAATGAAACATTCAGTTGAATGGTGGGGTAAAGGCAGAGGTGTATCCCGAATTATGCGCCGTACTGGTCAACGCCGTGGTGCCCAAAACCCTCACACTCTTGGAGGGCGCCGTGCACATGGTCCTAAGGTTGAGAAAGATTGGTCTCGTAAATTAAACAGAAATGAGCGTAGACTTGCTCGTAATTCTGCACTGGCTGCAACTACGGATATTGAGATGGTTTCGAACCGAGGCCACCGATTTGCAGAAGAAATAAAATCACTACCAATTATTCTTGGAGATTATTCAGAGAATGGTAAGAAAATAGATTTTGAATCATTCAATTTGAGTGGAGGAACTAGAAAGGTTAGTGCAATATTTGAAGCACTTGGCTTAGGAGATGATTTGGAACGTGCACGTAATGGTAGAAAAATACGTGCAGGGAAAGCGACAATGCGCGGCAGAGTCCACAAAGTTCCAAAGAGTGTTTTACTGGTTGTTTCCCAAAAGGACGGATTAGCAAAAGCAGCTAGAAATCTACCAGGTGTAGATGTAGTTGCAGCTAAGGATCTGTCCGCTGAAGACCTTGCTCCAGGTGGAGACTTAGGTCGTTTAACTGTATTTACTAAAGATGCTGTGGAGGCTCTTAATTGAGGAGGTGTGATGAATGGTAAATCCCTATGATGTAATTATGATGCCGTGGATAACTGAGAAGGCTATGCAAGCTCGTGATGACCATAACCGGATGGAGTTTTTGGTTCGTCGCAATGCTACTAAGAGTCAAATTGCTGAAGCAGTTGAGACGCTTTTTGATACAGAAGTTGCTAAAGTCAACGTTCGAAATACAAAGCATGGCAAGTTGGCATCAGTCAGACTTGCTGAAGGATATCATGCAGATGAGGCTGCAATGCGTCTTGGCGCTTTCTGATGAGGTGATAAAATGGGTAAAAGAATTCGTGCACAGCGTAAAGGTAGTTCACCAAAGTACCGTGTGGCTAGCCACCGTTTCCCTGGCGCAAATAGAATGCCAAGGGTAAAGGATGTAGTTGGTGAAGTTGTTGAATTAGTACACAGTCCTGTTCATACAGCACCACTTGCTAGAGTAAAGCTCCCAGATGGCAGTAACACACTTGTCGTTGCAACTGAAGGAATTTCAATTGGATCTTCTGTTGCTATTGGAGAGAATGTTGCACTAAGGCCAGGTAATATTACTGAAATTAGTAGCATACCAGAAGGTACAGCAATCAATAATTTGGAATTACGCCCAGGAGATGGCGGTAAGATCGCCAGAACCGCAGGTAACTCCGCACTTGTGGAAGCTCACCTTGATAATGGTCGAGTCCGTGTAAGATTACCATCTGGTGTTTCCAAAGATATGTCTGCTAATTGTCGTGCTACAATTGGTGTTTTAGCAGGGCATGGACGTAGTGAAATGCCATTGCGTACTGCAGGTGCGGCACATTACAAAGCAAAGGCGAGAGGAAAGGCATACCCGCATGTTAGCGGTGTTGCTATGAATCCAGTAGATCACCCTCACGGTGGAGGTAACCACCAAGCAGTACACGGACCTAATTCCGTAGCGAGAGGTGCTCCTCCTGGTTCAAAGGTAGGACACATTGCTCCAAGCCGTACAGGTAGAGGCCGCGGCAAGAAAGTATGAGGTGAATTAAGATGGCGAAGAAAAAGAAGTCATTCATGACCCCAAAGGCAAGTAGAAGGAAGGCGCGTAAAAAGCGTGCAGCAGTAACAGGTCGTAAGAAGAAAGAATTTACGTATAGAGGCTATGAAGTCGAAGAGCTCAAGGCAATGCCATTAGAGCCATCAGAAGACGATCCTAGCGCTCCATCAATTATGACACTGGTAAACGCACGTACTCGTAGAACATTGTATAGAGGATTATCCGATGAAAATGAACACTTTGTTGAGAGAATGCGCCGTTCAAATGGTAGAACAGTTAGAACTCATAGAAGAGACATGCCAATACTTCCTGAATTCATAGGACGTAGAATTGCAGTACATAATGGTCAAAATTTTGTTGAAATCGATATAAAGCCAGAGATGATAGGTCACTATCTTGGAGAGTTTGCTTTAACTCGCAAGAGTGTAACTCACTCTGGCCCGGGTGTTGGTGCGACCCGTTCTTCTTCGCACGTAGCATTGAAGTGAGGTTGATATTATGGGTTGGAAAAAGTCTGAAATGGATCGTCGTTCTAAGCGCAGAGGATTGCCTCAGAAAGGTTACACACAACTTTTGCAAGGAAGTCGTCTCGCTACAGCACGTGCAAAGAATTTAGATGTTCATGTAAAACATTGTTTTGAAATTGCTCGTGCCATTAAACATCGTACAGCAGGAGAAGCAGTTGATTATTTGAACAACGTTTTGAAAATCGATAGCGATAGGCCTGATATTCGAAGAAAAGCAACAGCAGTCCCATTCCGTTTAGGTTCTGGTAACAAGAAAAGGAAGCGTTCAGGTCCATCTATGGTTGGTCATAGGAAGGGAGGAATAGGTCCTGGACGTTATCCAGTAAAGGCTAGTAGATTGATGATAAAATTGATTGAAAGCTGTATGGAAAACGCTCGTCATAAGTATGAGGACATTGATCCAGAAGATATGATTATCACTCATTGTGCCGCACATCGCGGGGAAATTAAGAGAGGATGGATTCCTAGAGCACGTGGCCGTGCATCTCCAAGTAATCATTACAGGGTTAATCTCGAAATATTCCTTGAAGATTTCAATAGTGATGCAGATGAGTTGGAGGACGATTTCTGAGGTGATTGTTTATGAGTGAAAATAAGAGTACATTGAGACGAATAATTGATCGTAATGTTGAAAGACATTTGGTCAAGGAATTCCTTATGAATAATACAAAGAAAGCTGGATTTGGCGGTTTAGATATTCGTCGAACACCTGCAGGTACAGAAGTTACTGTAAAAGCAGAAAGGCCTGGTATGGTTATTGGAAGGAAAGGAAAGATCATTAATGATTTACAGAAGAGATTGGATGAAGAATATAGTATCGAGAATCCTAAGTTGAAGGTTGACGAAATCGAGGATCCAGCATTAAATGCTCAAGTAATGGCAGAAAAGATTGCTAGTGCTATGGAGAGAGGTTGGTATTACCGTAGAGCTGGCCATTCCGCTGCTCTAAATATCATGGAAGCAGGTGCTCGTGGAGTAATTGTCATTCTGGCTGGTAAACTAACTGGTAGTAGGCACAGGACTCAGAAATTCATCCGCGGCCACGTAAAGTATTGTGGTGAAACAGCACTGGTGCATATGGATAAAGGATATGCACAATGCCAGAAAAAGTTGGGCGTAATTGGAGTTACTGTAAAGATTATGAGAAAAGGAACAAAGTTACCTCATGAAATAACAATATTTTCAGAAGAAGATTTGCGTATGAGAGCTGCTGAATCTGAATCAGCAGAATCTGTACCAGAGGAGGGAGCAGAGTGACACATATTTCTAACCGTGAAATAGCCACTATGAGCAAAGAAGCTCTTACTGATCGTCTGGCTGAACTTCAAGAGGAATTATTGCAATTACGTGCAGAACAATCACTTGGTGGCAATCCCTCTAATATGGGCCAATTCAAAGCAACAAGGCGTTCTATAGCGCGATTAAAGACAAAATTAGCAACGGAGTAAATTAAATTCAATAATAGTTCTAGGAGGTGAAAATAATGGCAGCAATATGTAATGTATGTGGTTTACCAGATGAGTTGTGCATATGCCAAGAAATTGCTAAGGAACAGCAAACAGCCACAATTTCCACTGATAGAAGACGTTATGGTAAAATCGTAACAAAAGTTGAGGGGATTGAAGATTCAGCAATCGATATTGGTGAACTTGCTAAGCTATTGAAAAATCGTTGTGCAGCAGGTGGAACTGTCAAGGGGCGAGTCATTGAATTGCAAGGCGATCACAAAAAGAAAGCTGCAGCAGTTCTCTCAAACAATGGTTTCAATGTGGAGGTGCGATAATATGTCTAATACAATTCTAAATGAATCTTGGATTGGAAGAGATATGGTAGTTATTAACTCCAGAGATGAAACTTTGGTTGGAAGAAAAGGACTTGTTGTGGATGAGTCTAGAGAAACAATTACTATTCTTGAGAATGATAATCAAATTGTTCTTGGGAAATCATCAATCGAATTCAATATTGCTGGTAGCGATACTAGCATCGTCGGTGCGTTGGTACGGCAGCGTGCAGAGGATAGAATTAGCCGTAAATATAGGAGTGAGTGATTACGATGCGAGACATCGGTGTTGATGTAAAGCCACCTACGGGTGACTGGGATGGAGATGAAAACTGCCCGTTTTATGGGTCACTGCGCCTTCGTGGCCAAGTGCTAGAAGGAACAGTTGCTAGCGTGGGTATGCAAGGTACAATTGTAGTGGAAAGAAATAATGTTCGTTATATGAAGAAATACGAGAGATACGAGAAGCGAACAAGTGCTATGTCTGCACATCTTCCTGCATGTATTGGCGAAGTTACTACTGGTGATCGAGTTAAGCTAATGGAGTGTAGACCTCTCTCAAAAACAGTTTCATTTTGTGTTATTGAAAACAATGGGAGTGATGCATGATGCGAGGAATTGCAGGTAAACAAACACGCGGATTGCCTACTATGGCAAGATTACTAGTTGCGGATAACACAGGTGCAAAAATAGCTCAGGTGATCAATGTACGAAAATTGGGCGGTACAATGAGGAGATATCCGGCAGCAGGTGTTGGTGATCTGATAAAAGTCTCAGTAAAGAGAGGAACTCCGGATACACGGAGACAGATGTTCAATGCAGTAGTTATACGCCAGAAGCGTCCTTTCAGAAGAGTCGATGGAACATGGGTTCAATTTGAGGATAATGCTTGTGTAATTACTAATGAGAAGGGCGATGTTCAAGGTTCAGATATCAAAGGACCAGTTTCTAGAGAGGCAGCAGAACGCTGGCCTAGAATTGCAGCAACTGCAAAACAAATTGTATGAGGTGAATTAGATGGTAAAGAGTAGTAAACCTGGAAAACAGCGTAAGTCTCAAGCTAACGCCCCTCTTCATGTTAAGAGAAAGCGCATCAGAGCGCGTCTATTATTGGACAAACCCGATGCAAGATTAGCAGGAATTCGTTCAGTTACAATCCGTGTTGGAGATACAGTACGTATTGTAAGAGGAGATCATGCTCATGGTGGAAAGAGAGTTGGCGGGAAGAGAAAAGCAGACCCAGTTAATGGTAAGGTCATAAATGTGGACTCCAATTCTGGTCGTATATTCATTGAAGGTGTAACCATCACTAAATCAGATAATAGAGAGGAGGCGCTACCGGTCCACTCCTCTAATGTTGTCGTCGTTAAGTTAGACGAAACAGACAAGTTGCGTATGCAACAATTGACCGCAGATAGGAGTTGAAAATTATGGGTAGCAGCAGTCATCTAAAGCGTTTAACAATCCCTCGAAGTTGGCCATTGCCACGTAAGACTACAGTTTGGGTTACACGCCCAAGAGCAGGTGCACATTCTCTTGAGAGGTGCATGCCAGTTAACATAATCATTCGAGATGTATTGGGAATGGCACATTCTACACGTGAAGTACGTCGTATTCTACACGATGGTTTAGTCAAAGTAGATGGTAGAATTGTCAAAGATACACGCCGAAGTGTTGGTATAATGGATGTTTTAACACTCGGAGAAGAAAATTTCCGCTGTGTATTAGACACAAATGGAAGGTTAAGATACAGGCCAATTCCTCCAGAAGATGCTTCTTGGAAAGTTTGTAGAATTGAAGGTAAATCTACAATTAAAGGTGGTAAAACACAAATCCATCTGCATGATGGTAGAAATATCATTGTTGATGATGCATCAGAACATAAATCTGGAGATTCAGTGAAGATTTCATTACCTGAACAAGAAATTATGGAACATATCAAATTTGGAGAAGGAACCAGATGCATGCTTATTGGAGGAATTCACGTAGGTAAATTAGCAGATGTCAAAACTTACATTGTTAAAAGATCAAGTCTTGCTAATGAAGTCGAATTCGATGGTTTCGGCACAACTACAAACAATGTTTTCACTGTAGGAAACTGCTCATTACCAGGTGTGGAGGTGAGTAATTGAGTGAAACAATGAATCCAATGTCTGCCCCACGTATTACTAAGGTAGTAGTCAATATAGGCGTAGGTGAAGGAGGAGATCGCCTTTCCAATGCTGAGAATGTATTGAAATTAGTTACAGGTGTATCACCAGTTAGAACACTAGGTAAACAACAAAATCGTGATTTGAAAGTTCGTGTTGGATTTCCAATTGGTTGTAAAGCTACAATCCGCAATCCAGATGCAATTAAGCAATTTTTGACAGATGCATTTTGGGTTAGAGAGAATACAATTCCTTCATGGAATTTTGATAAAAGTGGTAATCTCTCATTTGGAATACCCGATTATACAGATTTTCCTGACCAGAAGTACGACCCAGATATTGGGATATTCGGTATGGACATTAATATTGTCTTGGAACGACCTGGCCATCGTGTTAGTCGTCGTCGCCGTCGTAGTTCTAAGGTCTCAGATAAACACAAAACCACAGCCGATGAGGCCAGGGCTTGGTTTGTAGAGAATTATGGTCTTAAAATCTTGGAGGAGTGAAAATGGCACGAGACCATGGTGAA